>ERZ773069.10-NODE-10-length-131093-cov-8.278057_pt1 | contig 131093 bp, 128 predicted proteins | sample MGYA00580619_ERZ773069 | MGnify/ENA primary metagenome ERZ773069 (study PRJEB29015, sample SAMEA2738007) | human oral metagenome | biome: human oral; feature: human-associated habitat; material: dental | place: China | collected 2108 ...
TCATGTACCAAATACGTACCAATCATGTACCAAATACGTACCAATCATGTACCAATTACGTACTAATCATGTACCAATTACGTACTAATCATGTACCTAAATCTTCTGAAACCATTGACAAACCACTCCAAATAGCCTAAAATATAGAAGAAATGGGGCAAAATAGTTATAAATTAAGTGTAAAACAACTAGAAAACTGCCTTCAATCCGCCCGCAAAGCTCGCTCACCTACCTTCGCTCGCATAAGGTGTAGGGTGGGTGTAGATGATTGATAATGATTTATAAAAAGATTGGAAAAGGATTGAGGATGATAGAAGTAAAGAGCATAAGAGAACTTTCTCAAAAACATTCTCTAAACCCTTATTTTATCAATGTTTTATCGTGTGTATAAAATCATTAAAAATAACGAAAATTTAAAGCTCTTTTGATTGATTTTTTAATAATTTTTAGCACTCGCTACGCTCGTTTTACGCAATTTATTAACATAAATTGCTCTCCTTTTGCTTACGCAAAAGGAACTATGAGGGAGCAAGCTCCCTCAAACTCTTAGGTTTCATTTTTGAAGAATCTTAAATTCTTTAAATAATTAGAAAAATATTTTATTTATACAGAAAGGTGTACGAGTAAATCGTACAATGGTCAATCTCTAATGAACAAAATCACTAAACAACTCACAAGCGCTACTGCAATTACACTAGCTGCTGCATCTGGTATCGGTGTCGTCCACGCTGATGAAGCAACCGCTTCTACAACTCCGACAACAGAAGTTGCTAAAGAAACAAAAGCCATTACGAACCAACAAGTAGAAGCTGCTAAAGCTGAAAAAGAAGCAAGTGCTAAAGCTGCTGTTAAAGCAGAAGCTCCTGTTGCAGAAGCAAAGCAAAATGTTGCCAAAGCTGAAACGGAAAAAGCAACGACTGATAACACTGTTGCAAAAGAAGAAGCACATGTTAACGAAGTCGCTAAAGAAAGCGGAGCAGAAGATGTGCAAAAAGCACTCGTTGCTGAACAAGAAGCCAAAGCTCAACAAGAAGCTGCTGAACAAGCACAAGCAAAGAAAGCGGCTGAATTAGAAGCTGCAAAAGCTACCGAAGCTGCTAAGAAAGCCGAAGTAGAAAAGAAAACGGCTGAATTGGAACAAACTGCTACTGATGCCAAAGCTCATCCAAAAACCATTACAAAAACTGTCGATCCAACTAAGGATTCAAAATTTAAAGATGCAAATGTTAACAGTTACCGTAAAGCTGACACTCCGAAATCAGAAGCGGAAGGTATTCGTGATATCCAACCAGCCGAAGGTTCAACAGACATCAATGTAAAATTGAATAAACAGCAAACAAAAGAATTAAAAGAATCTGGTGCTGTTAAATCTTACACACCAAACATTCAAAACATTCAACGTTTGGTAACAGAATACATCAACAAAGCTCGTAATCTCAATGGAAACAATATTGAAGCTCAACAAAATGAAAACTTAAATGCTGCTGCTAATCTTCGTGCAAAAGAAAATGCAGATCGTGATTTACTAACTCATCAATCTAATCTCAAACCAATGGATTACTTTAACGGAGGAGTAAAAGCACCACAATGGCTCATTGATTGGTACAAAGCACATCAAAATGATCCAACAGCTGACCCTACTGACGCTCTTTATGATGAAGTAGAAACAGAATTCCGTGGCAAGAAAGTTAAGTACAAAAAGCTCAATAAAGAACGCCAAGAAGAGTTACAAAAACTCGGCGCTTTGTGGCAAGGAAACGAAATTGCTTACAACTTTGACATTACCACAGGTACTACAGGTGATTTGAAATTTGGTGAATTTTCAGATCATATGAACATATCTAGTGATGAAGAAATGGCTTATCATATTGTTCAAACCTTCTTAGCAGACGCAGGTGCCACTAACAAACCAATGGGTCACGCAAAAACATTACTTGGTGCTAATGACCTTGCAGGTATTGGTATTAGTTTAAAAGCTGAAAAGCTACCAAATGGACATACCATTTATCATGTTTACATGATTGGTCGTTTTACAGATTCTCATGCTAACCAAAAGAACTATGTATTTCCAAAAACTTTCACCAACATTGACGGCTTCAACGAATTGCACTTGCCAAATAATTTCTCTGATGCTTCTAAGGGTTATCGTCAAGAAAAGGCTAAGATGCTACCAAAAGCAAACATCACTTACTCTTATGACGAAGAAATCGTAGATAATACCGCCCAAGAAGCGCTAGACGCTTACAAAGCTTCTTCTGCTAAAGAATTGCAAACCCTTGCTGAATCTGTTGCAACAGCCCAAGTTGCTAAAGACCAAGCTGACCAAGAATTAGTTAAAGCAAACAACCGCGTAGCAATTACCAGTGCAAACCTTACTGCTGCAAAAGCAAAAGCTGGTGACGCAGCTAACCGCTTGAAACTAGCTCAAGACAAATTGGACTTGGCAAAAGTCGCTCAAAAACAAGCTGAACAAAAACTAGCTGCTGCAAAAGCAATGCTGAAAGAAAAGGAAGCTGATTTGGCTGCTGCTCGTGAAAAGGCTGCTAAAGCAGAGAAAGATTACTTGTCTCTTGCAAATGCAAAAGCCAAACAAGACTTGCAAGATAAATACAATGACATCGTTGCTCGTGGCAATCTCCCTGTTCCAGTCTTAAAAGACGGTGTAGTGGTTGATTATACAGAAGCAAAAGTTCCAAACGATGCTCCAATCAATGACAAGCCAGAATACAAGCCAAGCCAAGCAGACTTGTTAGAAGCAAAGAAAATCGCCATTGAAGAACGTGGACACAAAGCGGTTCCAGTTTACAAAGACGGTGTACTGGTAGATTATAATGAAGCTGCTATTCCAAGCGACGCTCCAATCAATGACAAACCAGAATACAAACCAGAACCAGAAAAGCCAAAAGATGACAATAAGCCATCTAACCCTAACAAACCTTCTGACAAGCCAAAAGACGAACCTAAGAAACCAGAAGAAAATAAACCTTCTGAACAACCAAAAGATAACAAGCCATCTAACCCAAACAAACCTTCTGACAAACCAAAAGAAGAACCTAAGAAGCCAGAAGAAAATAAACCTTCTGAACAACCAAAAGCAGAAAAGAATCAAGTACTTCAACCAAAAGTAACTGAAACAAAAATTTCTGTACCTTCATCTACACCTTCAGTAGAACAAAATCCTGTTCATATTGTTTATGCAAAAGAAACCGAAAAAGCTCTTCCTCAAACAGGGGAAACAGCTTCTGAACTTTCTTTGATTGGCTTGACCATTCTTGGACTTGCTAGTTTTGGTCTTTATCGTCGTAAAAACTCTAAATAATGGTTAAAGTAATGCACAAGACTTTCTTGTGCCTTGCTTTCAAAGTGTTAAATTGACTTTAACATTTTGAAAGCAAGTACCAGACCATTACTTGCTAAATACCTCACAACAACTCACATGAGAAAGATATGGAAATTTTTATTATTTCCTATCTTTTACAGCATTCTTTCATTTCTACATTAAAGAGTGCTATAAAAGATATTTATACAACTTAAACGAAAGAGAGAATTTTTATTATGATTACAACTAGTTTTGACGATTCTATTAATTTAGCCATTGATCGCATTCCTTTCATGCCAATCCGTTTATTCTTATTTAGTCTTAAATGGACAACCTATTTAACGATTGGACTCATGATTTTTATCATTATCTTTGTTATTCCATTTCTTCTTAGCCTTATGGGTGGAGATTAGAAAGAAGGAATCACTATGATACAACGAAAAAGACGCCCAATTGTAGAAGGAGAGTGGTTTCAAACAAAAGAATTTGGTCTTTGTTATGTAAAACGAATTGCAACTGTTTTTGACACAACAGTTTATTTAATAATGGATTCTAATAAACAAGAACATGCTATTAAAATACGCGAATTTGATTTTAATCATAAATCCTTTATGACCAAACCCCAAGAAGCGTATATTACAGATTTAGAGAAACAATCCGGTATTCCGTTTTCAGGAACAACTTTACAAGAAGTTTCTAAGTATATCACAGCCATTTCTAGACAATTAAAAGGAGAATTTTAATATGGCAATAATTCATAACCAAGCAGAATTTAATACTTTTTTTGAATATTTAGCAGCAAAGCGTAATGATACCTCACAGCGCAATACGCAACTTTCTGATTCTATTCGAGCAATGTTACATACCTTTAAAACAGAACAAATTCTCCCTTCAGATAATAAACAAGCAGCGGATTTATTAGCAAGCGAAATAAAAGTAACCTTACCTCAAAAAGATTGGATGACTTATTTAACAAATCATCGAAGACACTCTTTACTATTTTCAAAAGAACCAGAACAATATGTAAAAAGATATTTATCTTATTCTGACGACAGCTTAAACTGTTTAAAAGAAGAAACAGATTTATTACTACAAGTAATAAATAAAAACCCTAAACAAGCTGATAATCTAATTCAACAAATTCAGCAACTATACCGATATCCATTAACAAATCCAGCAATTTGTTACGCTATGATTTTAGAACTCATACCTGTTTTAGAATAAAGGAGATAAGACCCTATGAACCTCACAAAAAAACCTCGTTGGTTTTATCTCCTTTTAGTTTTAGGAATAGACTTATTCACACTCGCTATTTTGGAACAAGTAAATCCAAAAAATAGTCAATCAATCGTTATCTTGACACTTTTTATTATCGGATTTATTATTCTAATATTTTTTCAAAAAATGGCCAGCCTTAAAACCTCTTATTTCAAGACAAAAGACTTTCTATTTGGTATAATAGGCTTAACCATTTGGCAATATGGAATTGGCTTTATTAAGCACTATTTTCATTTAGGAATTAGTTCTAATCAACAATATTTTGAACAAACCCTTCATCAAATCAATCCTATTTACTTATTCTTTTATGTCGTACTTTTAAGTCCGATTATGGAAGAATATTTATTTAGAGGTTTAATTTTTCTCAAAGCTTTTAACGGAACATGGATTGGTTTAGCTTTATCAGGTTTAGCTTTTGGAATTGCTCACACTCCGACCAACTTTTTAGATTTAATGCTTTATGTTGGTTCCGGGCTTATTTTAGGATATATAACATCTAAAACAGAACACCTTGAAACAAGTGTTGCAATTCATGCAACCAATAACTTAATTGCTTATTGTTGGTTATTTTTATAATAAAAAAAGAAAAAAAACAAGGAGACTTTATTTTTATGACAGAAACAGACACAAACACTTTTGTAAATGACATTAAATCAATCCTAAGAATTGATGACTATTTGAAAAAAATGATTGAATATCGTCCACAAATCCAACGAAAAGTACAAACTTGCTTAACACGAATTGAGAATGAATTAAAACCACTCTGTGTATCTGATTCAGAATATCAAGACTTAGAGAATTTGAATATTTCCATTCATTATTTAGCTTATGATACCTATTTTAATGCTAAATTAGCAGAAATTCATGAACTAATGGATTTTGTTTCAACCTTTCTAACTTGGTATAAAGAATCATCTGATACGGATAATCGAACTAAAATTCGTGGTTTTAGTTTGATTAAAGGAGAAACAGATCAAACACTCTTTCCAAGACGTGAAACAGCAAACGCTGCAGGATATGATTTTAAAGCAGCTAAAACAATCACCATTCAACCTCACGAAATCACCTTTGTACCAACAGGTATCAAAGCCTACATGCAAGCAAATGAAGTCTTACATCTTTACGATCGTTCTTCTAATCCTAAAAAACGTGGAATTGTCTTAGCTAATTCTGTTGGTGTGATTGATTCCGATTACTATGAAAACAAAGACAACGACGGACATATTCAAGGAATTTTTATAAACATTACAGATAAACCTGTTACCATCAAAAAAGGAGACCGTATCATGCAAGGTGTTTTCACAACCTTTTTAACAACAGATGACGATCATCCAAATGATGCTATACGAACAGGTGGAATTGGGTCAACAGGAGAGTAAAGATGAAAACAGACAGCACAACTTCGACAAATCTAATTTGTATTGTAAAAGATTTTCATTTTGCAAATAGTAATGATAAAAAAGTCATTTCTTTTTTAGAAAAGCAAAACCTTAATGCACAATTAATTCCAACTTATCAATTAACACCTGATATTTTACGAACCATTTTAAGTTTAGCAGAAAACGGCTTTGATGATTTTATCCGCAAATCCTATAAAAAATCCTGGGATATTTCTGAACTTACTATTTCAGAAGTTTGTGATGAATTAACAGCTCATCCTGAACGTATAAAAACACCTATTTTATTTGGACACCGAGATATCATCTTTGGCTACAATGAACAAGAAATTGAAGTGATGGTTCAAAAAGAAAAAAGAGAAAAACTCAATTATTTAGAAATTGAAAAATGTCTCAACAATGTTGCGCAATCATCCGAACAAGCAACAAAGAAAATCCTTTCTAATTTGAGACAAACAATTCAGCCACAAATCAAACCTGAAACACTTAAAGACTATATTCCACTCTCTCTATTTTAGAAAGGAGAATAATGTCACAACTAAATAAAGATAAAATCAATAAAGAAAACCTAAATAAAGGAAATATATGTATTGCCTTTATTAAAAAACAAAACACAGATTACTTCCAATTTGATACTTTCTATCTTTTAAACTATATTGATTCTCTAGAATTATCAGATGTTTTAAATCTTTATCAAGAAAAAGTAAACAACAAGGAAATTCAAGATTATGAACTCCGAATCATCAATGACTATGAAATTTCCTACTATCTCTATTAAATAAGTAAGCCCCTCTTTGCAAATTTGCAAAGAGGGGCTTTTTTCTTCTTTTTTTAACCTTAATGAAACAAGGACTGTTGAAATTCATCTAACCCTGCTTCTAATTGCTCACCAGTAGCTTCTATTTCAGCCACAGGGCGCTCCAATTCATACGTATAGCTCATACTATTCGTCAACTCTAAAAGCCCAGATTCACCGCCTAAAAGCTCATAAGCAGGTGTTCCTTCTAAGACCTCTTCTATCGCAACTAACAACCGCATTCGATTATGATATTGCTCTTGTGACTTTACAAAACTAAGTGGCAAATCTTCTGCTCGGTCTTCTAAAAGGTTCATATTTGGCTTTTGCGGAGCAATAATCGTTTCATCTAAATATTCTAAACTATTTCGATCTAAAGGCAATGGCTTATTAGATGTATATTCCAATAAACGATTTACATAAGATTGATCTAAATCCGAAAAAGGATAAGATAATACTCCTACTTTAGATAACAAGACTAATTCTTGCTCCTTTGGAAAAATCACACCTTCTAATTGTAGCCCTTGACCAGCATATTGCTCTCTTAATTTCTGATATAACGTCTGTTCCATATTCACAAACCTTTCTAGTAATAAAAATAGATTTCTATAAAACTAGTATAACACAGTTTTATAGAAATCTAAGACCTAGCGTTGAATCTTATAAGTTTCTAAACAAATAATACTTTCATACTTTCTTCGTTCTAAATCTTCTAATTCTTTCTTACAATCGGCATAATACAACATGTAAAAATACAAGACAAATCCAGAAATAAAAACAAATAATACATAAATCATCAGTTGTAAATCATTAAACCACAAAGGTAAAGTTGCATCAACAGCTCTTGAAAATCGTACAATAACTCCAAAAATCAAATAACGAAGAAAGAAATAAGTCATCATAATTGTAGAAATAAGAAGAAACAAGTCACTAACTAAAGATCCCGATAAGGTATAATTAGATAAATACTCTTGCTTTCTTTCTTTTACTGTTTGAAACTTTCCAAAAGTAATATAATTCACACCTTGACTTATAACTTGATCAAACCCTTCAGGAATTTTTCCACGTTGAATCTGTTTCATAATCTCAAATCACTCTCTTTCTATAATAAGCCATCATTTGGCCCTTGTTCATTATCAAACTTCGCACAAAATTGAATCCGTGTTTTCTCTCGATACGTATTATAATCTAATTTTCCTGTCACAACCATTTCTTTTCCAGCATTTGTAATCCCTACAAAAGAGATATATTCATCATTTAATAGTGATTCAACTTCTTCATCTGTAAATCGATGATGCATAAAGACCCGTTTAAAGGTTACTTCAGCTCCACACCAAACACCGGTTACGGTTTCTATTTCAGGTTTTTTTCCTAAATGTGCGTTATACGAATTAACTCCTGCGGCTTTCTTCCAATCATTCTTTTTATTTGGCTTAAAGCCAACGTAATGAATCAATTTTCCCGTATTTTTATCTTCGAAGGTTTGTTTAGCAAGCGAACCCTGCATAAAAATCCGTTCTCCTGTTGAGGTCGTCACATGAAACTCAATTTCTTTCCCTTCACACAAGGCTTGACACTGTGCTTCAGTAAATAAAGTACCTCGATAAGAGTTTTTAAAACGAACTAATTGCCCTTTCCAAATTCCTTCGTATTTATCAGCAGGTAACGGCATCAATACCCTTGGCCCAAACCATTTAATTAGCTTTCCATCAATTACAGATTCCTGATTTGCTAAAACAACTTCTACATCATAAGGTTCATTTGTTTCCTTTTTGTGTAGCGTAATCCTTATTTTCTCATCATTATCCAATTGAGCCAATTCCATATCACGTAATTGATAACCACGACAAGTTGTTTTATAGAAAACATTCTTTATAGGATGTAAATGATAACCCTCTTTTGCTAATACTTTAAATTGCAACAGTTGTCTTTTCTGTTTGGTTTTTTTATCAATATAGGATAATACTTCAAATTGCCCTGTAATTTTTGGCTGATTTTCTTTTGGCTGAATCGTAATACTTTGACCAGCAAAAAGAGCTTTTAATTCCTCTTGGGTAAACCGATACTCAAAATAAGTTGCTCGTGCAATCATATCTTGACCTTGATACATTCCTCGAACAAAATCTTGCGACAATCCAAATTGCGGTTCAAATTTAACATACGATTTTGTTTCACCATCTACTAGTATAAAAGAACCTTTAATATTAAGAGTTTGTTTCTTAGAACCAATACCAGAAAAAGCAATCGTTTCACCTTTTGATAACAAATCTAATTCCTCATCTGTAAACCGATGTTCAGCAAAAACTCGATTGATAGAACTTGTCACCCCTTTAAAGGTTACAGTAACACGCTCTATGGTAGGCAAATGAAGTCCTGATAAATCAATCTCTTGTTCTCTAAAGGCTTTCACACAATCATCTATTAAACCTTTTAATATCTTCCGTGCCTTTTCCACATCATCTGTTGACTGAATTTGAGCAATTGCATCTAAAAAGGCAGCAGTTCCTTCTGCACTACCCAATGGAATCATTCGAGCAGCCCGACAAGCTACCCAACCCATCATGGTTAATTCAAGAGTCTTTCCTTCAATAATCACACCATTATAAGGATTGCACAATTCAGATACAATCGCAATTTGTGTTGCAGGTGTTCCAATATGATCCTTAATCATTTGACCCAAAAGCCATTTAATAGTTACTTTAGCTGGCTTTTTAGATTTAATTTCATGTGGATACAAGGTTGCCACTTGTGACAAATCTGGCAATTCTCGTCCGATGTTTGGTGATTCATCATCAGGATCGACAGCTCCTTGACGGGTCACAATCCGAATTGTTCCCGTAAACAGTCGAGGAGTATCAACCGTTTCATAATCATGATCCACCCATTCTGTATCCTCTAAATACATCATCAAATAGCGCTCCACAATTGTCTTATAAATAAGAGCAGCCCCTTGACCGAATTCTTGATCTAAATCCGCCAAATTTGCTGGAATTTTTTGTAACGGTGTTAACGCTTCGTGCACCACTTCTTTAGAAGTTACATGTGTTTTCATCCGTGGTTCACGGTGCGTTAATAGAGCAGGTGAAATCCCAACAATCGCTGCATGTTGATCAATGTAAGGTGCTAATTTTTCAAATTGAGCCAGAGAAATTTGATTCGCAGGTGTACGTGGATAAGAAATATAATGAGCATGGTACATAGCTTCTGTTATTTTCTTAATATAATTCGTTTTCAAACCAGAACCATCCAAAGCCTGTAATAAAGCTGTTAAAAAATAAGGCTTTACAGGTGGTGTCTTTCCCGGTTTCTTTCGAACTAATTTTACCTTAGAAAATTCAGGTAAATCACCCGCTTTCCAATCCTCTTTTGTCGCAAAAATTGGTTCTTCGTCATTCTTTAAAATAAGAGAACCTAATTGATAACGTGATATAAAAACAGAAGACGGTTTGTAATTTTTAATCGCTTCTAATTGATCTCCAATAGTTTTAGCAGCATAGGATTGTACACGCCCAACTCGTACTCGCTCTTGTTTCCCAAAGCGTACTCCTTTTTCTTGCAGTTGAACAGTAGCAATCCGAGTTAAACTCTGTGTCATATAGTCAGCATTTTGTCGTTCCCTTGCTCGTAAATAAGGAGCATAATCATAGGAAATAGAAATCGGCTTAGATACACTTGCTAAAATATCTTCCTTGTTCTCACTTTTATGTAATTCTCGAACAATTGGGCCATTATAAAACAATAAACGTAAGATTTCTAAAGCTAACAAATCCCCTTCACCAGAGTCATCAATATCCGTTGCAACCATTGGAATATAACCTTTTTTTAAATAAGAGTTAATCGTTTGAATCCGTTGTTCATAAGGATTCATTCCATTTGGTGTTTGGCCTTTAAATTTACGAACCACTTTTTTATCAAAATCAAAATATTCATATTTCCACGGAAGCGTATCAATCTTTTGAAACTTCCCTACTAGCTCTTTATAATTTTCTTTTGCAACTTGAATCGGCTCAGGTAAACTTAACAAATGCCCCGCAAGAGCAGGTGCTAAGACATACTCCTCTCCTGTTGGAAACCTGCCAGATGTTCCGCCTAACGCTTCACTAAAGTTATTTCGTGCATCACTCTTTTCAGTAATGATGATATATTTAGTATCACTCATAAAAAAAGTCCCTTCATTGTTATTCTAGATAATTTCAGTATAACAAAAAAGTCTCTGACTTTCAAAAGAAGCCAAAGACTTTTATTCAGATTAAGCCATTGTTGCAATACTCATAAACTCATTCATAATGGCTTCATACAACTCTGGAATTTGCTCAATTAACTCTTCACCTTTTACCATCGTATTTAGATTAAATTGACAAATAGATTCTGTAAAATCAGCTACCCCAATTTGTTGGCCATTGATAAGAACATCATTCATCAATTCAGCATTTTTAAAAGGAACAAGCGCTAGACCTTCAAATCGAACTTGTTTAGCCGCAACTTTATCCAAAACGGTTTCAAAGGCCTCACGCTGTGTAATTTCTTTTAAATTAAAGCGGAATTGATTTTGTTCATCACGAGATAATAGCTTATGGTGGCGGTCAACGTACTTACGACCCGTTGTCGGATCCACCCCATCTTTAGCTAATTCAAAGACATCTTGCTTCTCATAATCTAACTTTTCAGGTTCAGAATAAACCGCCTGATAATTTTTTAAGAAAATAGAAACTGCTTCTAAGTTAAATCCAAGCATATTCTGCTCTGATTGACTACGCAAATCGGCTGTTAAATCTTCTAAATTTGGATCTGTAATCACACGCATCAATCCTTGTTTTAATTCACTCACCATCTCACGTTTCAATGATTCATGAGTATAAGAATCTGCTAACTGTTGATACAAATCCATCAAATATTTCGCATCTTCCCAGTAAACGACTGGTTTATTCGCTAACTTAGATAGTGAAATTCCAACAGAACGGTAATATTCATCATACACCGCATTCATAATATACCGAGATAAATCCTCTGAAAATTCATCCAGTACAATTCCTGCTTTTTTAGCAGCTCGAAGAGCATCTTTCTGAATTGTTTGCGCAATTTTCGCTTGTTGAACACGCGCCATTACTAAACCATCTCCATCAATCACATACTGAGCAGAAGAAATATTGGAGCGGTTAGCTGTTGTCGGTAACGTCGCCTTCGTATAATAACCCGAAACAGGTTCAGGAATTTGACGATGAAGCCCTCCACCACCATATTTATACTCTCCATTTTCAAATGTTCCAGGACGATAGCCACCCACCATTGGCATAATCGTATCATTTTTATTCAAAATAGGTCGTGTAGATGGCCCAACAACTGCCCCATTACCCGGTTTATTTCCAGCTAAAAATAGGAGATCTTGTTCTGTTAAGGCAGTCGTTGTTTCCAGTTGGGTATTGTATCCAGTTGCTTCTTCACCACGTGTGATAATATCTCCATATTTGTAAGTGGTGTTCTTACCCATAACACGAGAAACATGCTTTTCACCAGACACACGAGCCAACTCTTCTAGCAATTCTTTATTGGAAGAACGTAAGTAAACAATATTTTGTGAATTATCCCGTACAATACTTTCTTTTTCAGCAGAATATATCGAACGGAATTGCTCAAATGATTGTAAAACAAAGGTAATTTGTAAGTTTTGACCTAAGGCAATTGATGTAATGGTATCAATACTTTCAATCCCTTGATCTCCATCTCGAATATTCCCTGCTTCTTCCAACATCATGGCAAGTGGAACAATCGGTTTTCCGTTTGATTTCGTATTATAAGAAAGTGAATAAAACTCATCCACAATTTGTTTAATAATAGATAATACGTGTTTTTGATAATGTTGCAAATGTGGCGGAACCACAGCAAACATAAATTTTGGTTGCTCACTATAAAACACTTGTTGCATGGCAAACACAGGCTTCGATTGCTCTTCAAAAGCTTTCGTATAAGCATTATACACAATATCTGTAAAATCAGACACTTTCTCTACATATTCGATTTCCCCTTGTGAATTAATAATAGGTTGTAATTCCAAAAGTAAACCATCTTTAATGGTTAAGTTATTGGTTACAGCATCTCTCGCGTAGGCAATAGAACCAACTTTTTTATAGCCTTTGACAAATTTAAAATAATACCGTGCAATTCGTGTTTTATCAACATCAATATCAAGTGTTAAATAAGTTGTTTCTTTAGGGAATGGTTTATTAAAATGCCCCCATGTCCAACCTGCAATCGAAATACTTTCCGCATGCCCATATTGTTCAAAATTATACTCTTTTGTAAAGTTTGCATCTGCATAAGACCGCCATGTTGCATGTGCACCTGCAAGTCCATACCGTCGATAGAAATTCTGTTCAAACCGAACCCCAAAACGCCGAGGGAAACCAATCCCAGATACATCAAAACTCTCAGACAAACCACCAGATAACAAGGCAATTGTTGTCGGGTCATCATAAATAGAAAGACCTGTTAAAAGCGTTGCATATACAGACGCCATCGTTTGTTTAGCGCCCGCCATTTGTTTAATTTTATTATTGGCATTAATTGCCTTCCGACGTAAACTATTCGGCGGAAGCATAGACATGGCATCAAACAAAAGTGTAAGGAAATCTTTTTCTGCAACAGGTGGTTGTTTTGGATTAATATTGATAAAGTTTCGATCTGAGGAAACACGAGAAGACAAATCACCCAAAAGAGTTGATACAGAGTACATCGAAACTTTCGAGTAATTATCCTCAATTTGATTATCAATAATTTCTTGTGGAATTTTATCCCGATAACCTACATAACGAATATAGTGTTCTTGTTCAATCAAGACATCAAATAAGAGATAGATAATTCGCCGCAACATATTTCCCGCTGCTGAATTCCAAATTTCATCATTCGTTGGAAAGAGCATGGTAACGACACTATCAACAATCGCAGCCCCTTTTGTTTCTTCATCTCGACGAAACTCTTGAAGCGCATTAATGAGCAAGTTGAAACTATTAGATAATTCAGGAACCATCAAATTAAACTGAATCACTTCATAATTTCGTTTAGTCGCCACATAGTACATTTTCCGCAATAGTTCCATTTTTGGATCCGTTGTAAAAATATTCCACTGTTCTTTTTCTCGCATCCAAACGTCCATAATTGCTTCAATATAGGTTTGTCCTTTACCAGCACGTGTAATTGCAATCAAAATCGTGTTAACAGGACGACTATCATAAAAGTAAATCCCTGCTGGGCGCTGTGTATCTGAATCCAAAGGATAAAAATGCTCATTGATATATTCGTTTAATAAAGACGGCCCATCCTTTTTCTTTTTAGACGGAGAGGTAACAACTCGTCTCCTTTTTTTCTTCTTTTTTGAGGATGGTTCTTTAAAGGATTTGATAAGAGATGAAAATTGTTTTTGTAAATCTTCTAATTGTTCTTTTTTAGACTTTTCAACTTTTGCATCCTTCGTTGCCTGATTTGGATCTAATAAATAATTCTTTGTATTATACCATAAACGATGTTCTCTTGGCACCTCACTCATATCATAAAGCGAATCTCCAAAGGCATGGTCAAACATAGGTAATACATCATAAATAATATCTCCATTTTCATCTTTTGCCACAAACCCATCAACTGTTGGATCAAATCGTGGAATTTTAATCTTTTTAATACCATCATTATCACAAAAAATATGAGTTAAGAGCGTCCCAGCATGTCCACCACTAAAACCAAGTCCAGCATCTGGTGCTGCCTTATAATTGGCGACTAAGTGCTGTACGGTTTGAATATAAGAATCATTTTCAAACTGATATAAATCTTCCCCAATTTCCTTAGCATTATTATTGTACCACATGGCTTTAAACTTAAATCGGAAAAACTTCCGCAAAGCCCAAATACTAATCACTAAGAAAATAGTAAGTGGAAAAACATCCCCATAACTATGGAAAAATCCTTCATCATTTCCTAAAGAACTCCCAATAAACATACAAAAACTATGAATCACAAAAGCTATAAATAAAGGCAACCCAATTCCCAAACCTTCAGCAACCCAAATATAATACTTCAACTCTTTTAAGGGCGCTTTAAAGATTCCGGTTGATTTTTGAACCCCATCATAAATAGATTTCGCATGATCTCGTTTTCGTGTTTGTTGATAAAAATCCTGCTCTTCTTTTTTACTTAAATGTTTCACAAAAACAATTTCCTTTCTGCAAAATATGGATACCTTTAGTATAACAAACAAGAACTAAAAAGCCAATCAAATCCATATTTTACGCTATAATAAAAAGAGAACCAATATCTGAAAGGAAAATAATGACTATGCAACCAAAACTAATTCAACGCCAACTACGTAAACATATTATCACACAACAAAAAAACTTAATTAGAAAACAAGAAGATCATTATCAAGATGAGGATAATGAATTTGCCAAATGGCTCTTATCTACATCTGAAAAAGACCGAAACAAATTACAAACACTCTTAAAAAATGAAATCAATCAAGAAAAAGAAAAGACTCAAACAAAGAAAGAAAATAACAAACTTCGAGTTCGTCCAGGTATTGATTTATTAGCAGGGTTTGAAGCTTTTAAATTACACATGACCCATGAAATCAAGCCACCACAAATCCATGAAAAAATTCAAGAAGATGTATTACAAATTATTCAAGACATTCAACGATTAGAAGATAATCATATTTATCAAGAATTAACCAATGAACACAATGAATGGAGCCACTTAGCAAGTCAAATCTCTAAAAACAAACTCATTGATCAATATCAACTTCCACTTGAAAAAGAAATCATTACACCAAGAGACTGGTCAGCTCAAATCATCTACCAACTAGAAGACGGAACAAGAGGAGCAAAAGATGATATTCAGTTCTATTTAAAAAATGCCGAAAACCAAACCTATGACCCTGCTTCAACCGATGAAGTTGCTGCACAAAAATATAGTATGGTTCAAGAAACCTTATTAACTAACCCTGAAATCATTCACGTTTTCCGAGCAATTCAACAACAAGACACTTATAAAAAAGCCTTAGAAAACACAGACCTACCAAAAAACCTGCGTCAAGCCTTCGATGAAAAAATAGAAATCATTAATGACGCTCTAAAAAATCAACTTTATACTAATTTAATTCCAACCACATCAGACAAAGAAAAACTCATTGAAACGTTTAAAGAACTTCCTAAAAATAAACTAGAAAAAACCCTTGAAACCATTGATAACTACTACAATGGCGTTAGTCCACAAATTCAATCAACAGAAGAATTAATCATCCAAGAACGTCTCTTTTCTAATCTAGGTTCTATTCCAAAGAAAGAAGCTCTACAATTATTAGAAAAAACAGAACAACAATATAGCAATACCAACTTCTATACCAAAGAAGCTCTCGATGTCTCGGTTTGGCAAAAAGATCCATTAGATGTAAAAGCTCCAACGGCTGCCGAAAAAGCAGAAATTCAAGAAGAAATGAACCAATTCCTTCAAGAAAACCCAGAAAATTTCTTTGAAGAAGCCTTACCTCAATATGTCAAATTAGACGAAGACCAATTTGAAGCTATGTTTGGAAGCTTAGAAGAATATGATGCTTATTTAGAACATGTAGAAGAACAAGAAAAAGAAAGAAAACAACTCCAACAAGATTTAGCAGAAACAGAAGAACTCACCCTATAAAAATAGGTTTGCATATTTTTCCAAATCTTGCTATAATACAGATAAACCAAAAAAATAAAAAAACGAGGATATGATACACATGAATAAAATTTTAAAAGCAAATGCAACAGGTCTTGCCACTTTAGCAGGTGTTTTAGCTACAACTTCTCCTGTTTTCGCAGATGAAACACCAACAACCCAAACAACAGATAATCAATCAGCTATTACAAAACTTGCTTCTGAAACAACCTTACCAACAAATACAGTTAAAACCGTTAAAGAAACAACAACGGAATCTGAAAAACAACCCGAAAAAGTAAAAGATGAAACCAAAAAAGAAACTGCAGCAGAATCCAAAAAGCAACCTGAAACGGTGAAAAATGAAACTAAAAAAGAAACCACTATTACCACTTCTTGGATTATTAAAGGTGGAGACAAAGACGGTAGCAACCTACGCCCGAGTCTTTCTGGTTATCATCCTGACCATGACGGTGTAGACGGAATCTCACAAGGTTATGTGTTAGACCATGTAGATATTGATGAAAGCACAGGTAATGTTACCAATTACTACAAAAAAGCAAATACCAACGAAACCGAAGAAACAAAAAGTGACGAGTTAAAACTCAACCAACTTGGAAACACTCTTCAAACGGCTTTAAATGGTAAAAAAGCAGACACATCTACCAACAATCAAAAAGAAACACCAAAAACACCTGAAACAAAAACACCAACCAAAACAAATACCAACACTCAAAAGCCAGCAGGTATTCCAGCAGAAGAAACTACGACTTTAAAAGAAAAGCTAAACCGTATTAACGAACTAGCCCCAAACACTTATTCTGCTGATGATATTAAAAACATTACTGAAAAATATCAAAATCTAAACGAATCTTCACGCAAAGCTTTAATTGCAAAACTAGACCAAGCCATTACTGCTTTAGCACCAAAAAAAGAAACACCAAAACCAATTTCAGAAGAAACAAACAAAACACCTGAAACAACTACTTCAACTGCCCAATCAACCACTCCTACCCCTCAAAACGGAACAGGAACAACTCTTACAACAAAAGGAACACAAGGTTCTTTACCATCAACAGGAACAACGGAAAACTTTGGTCTAACCGCTGTTGGAATTGGCACTCTCTTAGCAAGCATTGCGGCTAGCCAAATGGTTCGTCGTAAAAAAGAAAACAAAGGATAATTTTTAACAAAATCACCTGCGAATTTGCAGGTGATTTTGTTTGTGTAATTTTTTGATTAGCGGAGACAGTTGAACTTGCTTACAACTTTTTGATTTGTGAAAACGAAAAAGAGGATTTTGTTATCCTCTTTTTTTGGATACATTGGATATTGGTTAGTGAAAACCTTACGGTTGGTTGACGACAACTGCTTGAAAAACAAGTTGACCTTTTGTTTGATTGTATAATTCAACTCGAACCTTATCTGGAAAAACCCCAGCTTGACCATTTGTAGAAATTCGAATCGTCCGATACTCAAAATTTTGATCTTTTAAATAAATAATGACACGCATAGCTAACTGCTCATAATGCCATAAAGAAAGCCATTGAAATTCGGGATGTGTACGAGCAGCCTTTGAATTAAAATATTTCATGAGTTGTGATTTTTGCTTGGTAAAAAAGCTTCGATTTTGACTAATGTACACATTATGTAAAATCACATTTTCAAAATGACTTTGTTTTAACTCTTGAAAAAGCAAATCTACGATTTGATAATGTTCCTCTTTGGATAAAGAAACAACAAAAGAACTTTCTCCTGTGTTTAATCGACCATAACCTCTAAACAAAAGATAGGGATATTTCACACCACCTTCAGAGCCAATCATCTGAAAAGGCACAGCATGCGTCATATGATACAAATAAGACCCGTTTTCTAACTGCTCATTTTTTGGTAAAGGTAAATGCCCATAATCGTGATCAAAAGCCAACATTCGTTGTTGATAATTTCGCTTTAAGATTCCTTTTTGCATGGCTGCCTTTACTTTTTTTAAATGTACAGCGTTAATATGATAGCTAATTTTTACTTCAACAGGTGAATAAGTAAAATAATAGCGAGAGGATTTTTGTTGTTTCTTTTTTTGAAATAAAACAAAAAGAAAAACATCAAGAAAAAAGCAACATAAAATAAATAAAGTCATACAAACAATCTTTCTAACATTAAAAATTTCTTACTGTCATTATATCAAAAGAAAAAACAAGAGTAAATCTTCTCTTGTTTTTTTTAAAAGTTTAGTTAGCCATTACATCACTGACATAATAACTTGTAACTGTATTTGTATCAATATTTTGTTTATCTGTTGTCACATATCCAAATGGTTTTTTATTATAACGTAAAATACTAATAAAACCATTTTCACCATTTTTATACGTTTCAACCGTTACTTTTTTCGCATCTTTAACCTTAATTGTTTCGTTAATTGTTGGCAAAGTAGAAGTTAAACGATCGTGAACAGCTTTTCCTGCGTCACTCGTATCTTGCTCTGCTTTTTTCTCAGGCATTTGTAGAGAAACATCTATATATTTCTTAGAGGTATCATTCGGATGATACGTAATCGTTCCAACTAAGTAACCTGCAACCAACTCATGTACATCTATCTGATAATCCAAGCCAAGACTCTTTGCTGATCGCTCCAGATTTGCCCTAAATTGCTCCTCTAAGCTCTTCTTTTGCTTTCCTTGGGTATTTGTAGCAAAACCTTTTGTAAGTCCCGCTACGGCTGTTTTATTAAAATTTGCAACCTGTTCAGAAGCCACCTGCTTATAATTTTTAGCAGCATTCGATTTAAGCGTTAAAAAACTAAAAGCTAATATCCCAATGATAACCGTCACCATAAAAGCAATCGTAACTTTTACATTATGTTTTTGCACAAAATCTACGATAGATTGCATTGACCCTTTCTTTTTTGGTTCTTTATTTCTTACCCAAACATCCTTAGTAGATTCAATATAAGTAGTTTCTTCAGCTAACGAAGAAATAGAACTTGTAACAACCTCTTTTAAGTCTTCCTCACCTTCTTTAACGATTTCTGGTTCAGATTCAGATAATGGCTCTAAAGTAGATTCTACAGCCATATCCTTGAGAGGTGAAGATTCACTATCCACCTCTTCTTGATAAACCAATTGAGATTCTGGCAATCCCATCCTTTCCTCAACAGCCTCATCAGAAATAACGGTTTCTTTTAACGAGTCCTCAACTTGTTGTTTCAAGTTTTCTAATAATGAAGTCTGATTTTCTAATAAGGCTTGATTCGTTTCTTTTTTTGGTTCTTCTAAACTTGCTAAATATTGTTTTAAACGTTCACGTGCATCCATGACGATTCCTTTCTTTGCTGTTATCTTTTCTAATAGATAAATTTATCTTATCAAAATTTATCCACAAAAGCTACTAAAAAGACTGTTAAAATAAGAAAAACACGTCCACATATTCTTGTAACCCTCTTTTCTTTTTGCTATAATACTAGAAGAAAACAAAACAGAAAGAGATACCTATGGTTACAAGAAAAGAACGCTTAGATGTCAATATTCCGAGCCGCTTAGCACGTCAATTAAAAGAAGTCTTAGAAGACACCAACCAAACCAAAACAGAGTTTATTACTCGTGCTATTAAAAACGAACTCACGCGCATTAACAATACAGGCGCTCCAATTGATTATCTAAATAGTCGTATGAACGAAATTTTAAACAGTCAATTTAGTCTTGTAGAAGAAACCCGCCAACTAAAACGCCTTGTTTTAGAAATTAAAAATGAAATGGAGTAAAGATTCTATGTCTGAAATTTTAAACCTCAATCACATTTTACAAAACATTCGTCCCAACTTAGTCACTCCTAAATTAAGCAACATTCAAGAATTAAGCAACACCAAAAAAACCAAAGCACTCGCCCGACTCATTGTAGAAGGATTGCACAAGAGTATTGAAAATCCTGAAACAATGGAACTCATTCATGAAAACAAAATCCATAAAATTCGTTATTTTGACATTTCTCCTCTTTTAGTAGGGATCTGGCCAGAAGTTAGTTTGATGCTTTTAAACCTCTCGTATGGAGAACAAATTACCTTAATTGAAACCCTTTATCCTAAAAATATTCAATTAACAGCTAAAGCCTTTGCCACTCAATTTTCTAAATTGGATAAAACGGAACAAATTCAAATTCAAGATGATCCGAAAGTCCTTCAAAAATTAGAGACAGCAAACGCTGGGATTGCCATGATTTTAGCCAAACTCGGCAACACCGATCTAAAAAGCAATCACCCTGATACAGCTCATCAAGAACTACGAAAAATGAACCAATTAGCGAGTGACGCAGCAACCAAAGCTCAATACCAACAAAGTTTTGAACGCAGTCAACAAAGCGCTAAGCATCAAGACGAATTAACTAGATAAAAAAGAATGGATTTATTATCCATTCTTTTTTATAAAGATTGCTCCAAATCTTGCTCCTGAACAACCTTTTCTTGCTCTTGACGTTTCTTTTTCTCTTCCTCTTCTTGTTCTTTGATAATATCCATAAATTGATTAAGTTGAGACAAATCAAGAGAGGGTAATTGTTCTTGTAATTGCTCTCTTTGATAACGTTCGGCTTGACTTTCTTCTTTCTCCAAAAACAAGGTTTTACGACAAGGGGTAAATTGTAATTCGGTTTGTTCCAAGGTTCGCTCAATATCCTTAGCTAATAAATTGAGAGAACTTTGCTTCAAAACCCCTTTTTCCTCTTTTCCTCGCTTCCGTGCAATCTTCTCAGCATCTTCATAAACCACCACATGCGCGTGTAAATGAGTCGTATCATGTTGAATGGCTCCAATGGCACACCCATCTCGATAGCCCTCATTGTCTACCATTGCTTGTAACCCTTGTTGAAGGGCATAACGCAATCGCACATCATCGTATTGAAAGGCATAATCTCCACGCTTCTCTATTTGCGTATCTTCAGTCACTAAACCTGTTTTTAAGAGAAAAGCAGGGTCAAACGAAATCACCATTTGTTGAATCGCTCGGTCTTTTTCTTGAAACAAATCTTCCACATGATCAGCAACACGCAAGGTTTCTTCTCGACTAATAGCAGATTCAGTAAGTGTAAACGCAACCCCATCGCCCGGCTCTTGATAGTATTGTGGATCATATCCTAACGATCGATCAGTTGCGGTAGAGCGAGCCACATAGCCACTAATAAAATTACGCACAGACTTCCCACGTGAACCATGAATATTAAATTGAGATTTAATCACAATATTTCGATTTCTTCCCTGAACCATAATTACAATACCTCTTTATTCTCAAAATGCAAAACAGAAATATACCGTGGTTGTTGTAAAATAGAAATAAAATCTGTCTGCATTTGTTTCACTTGTTCTTGTTCAGAAGAGTTAGAATCTCGATACTGCTGCCATAAGGCTGTAAGGATTGTTGTCACAGCAGACGAATCACATTCTAACTCTTGAATCAAAGCATTTTGCAAAGATGGTAAATTGATAAAGATTTGTTTTTTAAACCAATCCAATCGCCGTTCTACTTTTTGTGATTGTTCAAAAGTTGCTAAAACCGATTCATCATTCTCAAATTCAGAAGAAAAATCTTCGTCAAAATCGTCTTCTATAAATTCACCTTCATCTAAATCTTCCAAATCAGGCACATCATCTATTACTGGTAAATCTTCTACAGTTGCTTCCACATCACTCATATCAATCACAGGCTCTATTACGTCATTTTCTTTTTCTACAACTAAAGAAGATTCTTCTACAACCCCAGCTGCGGAAAGCGAAGCAATAGAACTTGATGATTCTTGATTTTGTTTTTGTAAAGAAGAAACCAATTCAGACAACGAATCACCATCAACAACTCCTCTATACGGTTGAACCACTTGTTGAAAAGAACCATACGGTTGTGTTGTTTCTATATCAAAATTCTCATTTAAAATAACAACATCTCGTATTCGCAATTGATCAAAATGATAATGAGTATCTTCTAACATATTTTGATAAGGGAAAAGAATCAATCGTGACCCATCCATTGGAACATAAGCTAAAACAAGTTGACGCTTAATCCCAATAATTAAGAAACCGGGCAACTCATTTCCTTCTTGTGATAAATCTACTTCTAAACCATGCAAGGTATGATCTACCCAAAAATGTCCTAAATTTGGATCATTTTTTAAGAACACATAAAGAGCAACAGAAACAGACGGGTTAATATAAACCATCTGTTCTTCAAATTTCTTTGTAACCTTATTTTTCACCATTATTCCTTTTTCTCACTTGTACTTTGTTCTTTTTGTTTTAACTCATCTTGTAATTCTTTGACCTTTTGAGTTAATTCTTCTTTTTCTTTTTGCAGTGTCACCTTGTCTTCTGTTAATTGATTCACTTGATTTTGTAATTGAGCATTCGTATCTTGTAACGGTTTTAATTGGGCATCTAAAGCGGCTTGTTCAGCTGCTTTTTGTTCTGCTTTTTTAGCAGCCACTTCTTTTTCCTTAGCCACTTTTTCATCCTGTTTTTTTTGTTCATCTTCTAACTTTTTCAACGAATCATAGGTTCCGTCTTGTACCCGGACAACTGTTTTTTCATCTTTAGATAATTTGGTTAAATCATTCGTATCAAGTGGTTTACTCAAATCAACTCGTGCTTCTTCTTTTGGACGCATATACTGACTAAGAGCAATTCCTGCTGAAAAAAGTAAGCTACTAATGGAAAAGAAAAGAAATGACCAGATTAAAACTTTTTTTCTTTGTTTCTTTGCTTGTTCTTCTCGCCGTTCAGTTAACGTTTTTAACCGATTTTCCTCTTTTGTTCGAACATTAGAAACAAAATCCTTATTCTTTTTTTTATTGTGTTTTTGCTGTCTTTTTTGAAACATGGTAAATAGACCATCCTTTTCTGTTTATTATGATAATTTTATTGTAACATAATCTATTAAAAAAGAGAATGGTCAACCACTCTCTTTTAGCTTATTTCTTTTGTCGTCCAGTTGCATAATCTAATTGAAAATCAGGTGATTGATTTTCTAACACAACCCCATAAACATCTCCTTGAATCACTTGACTCTTTCCACCAATTTGAATGGGAAGTGTTTGTCCATGTTCATCAATGCCTACCCATTGAAGATAGACTTGTCTTGGAACTAATTCACGTCCTTGATACAACGGTTTCACTGCATAATCTAATTTATAATGCGGGTGAAGTGCTAACCAAGAATCCAACTGTTGCTCATAATAAAGCATAGATGCTACTTCATCTTGATTACTTCCTTTACCATTTGTTCCACGGTTTAAGAAAGCAGTTCCTGTAAACAAATTTCGTGCTTCATCGTTCAAGCCTGAAAACTGATAACCCACTAAATGACTCCGATCCATTTGCCAATTTGACCCAATTTTAAAATTATGCCAACCGCTTGGGTTAATCGTCAACCGTCCTGCTCGCTTCTCTCCATTTTGTCCAGGTTCTTGATGATCTTTTACTAAAATATGTGCTCCTTGCGTCCGACCTAAAGCATCTAATGGTTCTAAAACCAAAGTTGCTCCATAACGAACCGAACCCTCTTTTGTAGAAGATTCTTGTCCACTCACTAACAAAGGAACAAATAAGTCATTAACACCTTTATTTTGCCCACTAGCAGCTCCGTTTTCGGCTTTTTTAAGACCATCTGGTATAAACCCCTTAACAGTATCAGAAAGCTCCTTAGAGCCTTTCTCAGCCGTTTTAGAGACCTCTCCAAAACTTGGCCATTTAACAGACGAAACAATAGACGTTACAGGTTCCCAAAAAGGCTTCGTTGCTTGAACCAATTCATCTACTTTTGGCTGAAACAAAGACATAGAACCAATGGCTAAACAAAGCAAAAAATAAGCTGCCGAAACCCAAGCCGCAATCTTTGCTCCTTTCCAAAAGAAAGAAACAATAAAGGTAATGATTCCAATAATCACAGGAATAATAATCAACATAAAAACATCCTCGCTTTTCTTCTAATCATCTATTTTCTTTTATTATATCATAGAAAAGAAAAAAAGTTTCGTTCTCTTTCAATCAAACGAAACTCTTATTTTTCTAAAAAAAGGTTGCTACTTTCACGCCAATGATACTCGATTTTTTAAAGGAACCTACAGCCCGAGAATCCTGAGACACATCTCGGTTATCCCCAAGGACGAACACTCGATCTTTTGGAACTGTAATCGTAAAACTTTGTTTTGAGAAATCCTTCAAATACTTAGCATTCAAATACTTTTCCTCAACCAAACGTTCATTCACATATAATTTTCCATGAACCACTGTCACATGATCCCCCGGTAAACCAATAATCCGTTTCACAATCTGTTTTGTATTTCCATTATCTGTCAATCGTTCTCTTAGAGCGACTACATCAAATCGTTTCACATTGGTGGTTCGCTTAAACACAATCCACTGCTTATCATGGAGCGTTGGATCCATAGAATGACCACTGACTCGACTTACACTAAAGATACATTGAAAACCAACCAATAGGACAAGTAACAACCCACAGCAAATATGTGATAGAGAAAAAAGCGATGCCTTATCTTTTTTAACTTGATAAATTTGTTCTGGCATTTCTATACCCGTTATTTGCAATTCTTTTGCTAAACGTTGTCCACGTTCGTGCATAAAATCTGGCTGTTTATTTTTTTGCTGTCTCTTTTTAAAAACCATTTAAATTCTTTATCTCCTTTCAACTTTACTGAAAAATCTTATCTTTATTATTGTTATAATCAGAAATTGCTACTAATTCACCTTGTACCACAATCCGCTTCGTTGCATTTAAATCCGTACAAGTAATCAAGGTTAATAGTTTCTTTCCAGCCACTTCATTTAGCACTTCAGTATGTTCAGATGTAACTTCTTTTACAGATACAATTTGGTATTGATAAATCTTATCTAAATCTGTTAAATAAGCCGTCATTCCTTTCTGTGCACGATGTAAAGGTGTAAAAAGTGTATGTTCCGCACCCCATGTACCAAACAGAGAATGACTTGCCAACGCATAATTTCCTTGACCCATGACCTGATCTTCACTCATTGTTCCAGCACCATACAAAAGATTTTCATTAGATAAACCCTTTAGAATGGCTAAATGGATTCTTAAATCTGGAATCGCAATCCCACCAATTTGTGATAAATTTTGTGGAGGGTTTTGATAGGATTCCAATACTGCTCGATTTGTAACAGGTTTCACCTCTTGAAAATCAAAAGTAGCTGGCTTTTCGAGTGCATTTTTTTGTAATTGTCGCTTGGTTTGCTTTGTTACTCGTAAGGTTTTTGCTTTCTGATTAATCGCTTGATTTCGTACATAAGGACTAAGTATCAACCCTATTCCGACTAAACATAGCAAGCTAGATCCCACAATCCAAATCCAATTTTTTCGTTTTTTCATCATTTCTTTTACCCAAACCGAGCATCTAATGCTTTTACAGAACCAATTGGCTGATTGACTTTAAAATAAGCTGCTCCTTTTAGAATAGCATCTTCCACTTCTTGTCGAGACACTTCAAAATTTGAGCCTAATAGTCGTACTTGATAATGTCCATTTTTAGTCTTTTTTAAAATAATCATCATAAGAATTTTTATCTCACTTTCTTTCATTTCAATTGATTTTAGTATAACAAAAAAGAAAATGATTTGCCAACAAAAGTTGTTGGTTTTATTCATTTTCTTCTTTGCTTATCTAGGAGACCTTGTATGTTAGAAATACAAGCAGTAAATATATAAATAGAAAAGAGACAGCACTTGCAAGAAAGTTCTATTCAATCTTTCTCACACAACTACTATAACATATTTTATTTTTTAGCACAACCTTTTTTAATTTATACTTATGCAGCCGCATATTTAAGCGAACCATTCATCGAATTAAGCGTCGCTACATCTAAATTCAAACTATAATTTCCAGCAAAAGACACTTCTGAATCATTTTTTATTAAAGTAAAAGTAAATTGTACAATCCCCTTTGTATTACTTGGATGCACAGTCAAGCCACCATCTTTTGGACGATAACCAGCTCGAAAAGCTGTTTTAAACGTGTTAAACATAGCAGAAGACGTATTATCAGACAAGCCAACAGAATGCGGTGCTCGTACATTGTCTAATTGTCCACTCATTACAGATGCTACCTGATTAAAATAAGCAATCACTTTTTCTTTTGTCGCAGCATCCACTTCTTCATTTCCCTTTTCAAGATCTGCTTTTGCTCGATCTTCTGCTTTTTCCGTAATCGTCGGTAATTTCAAATCAATGTCAGAACTTGAAGAACTTGCAGAAGAAGACGATTGTTTCGATTTCTTTTTCGAGCTAGAAGAAGACACAACCAAAGATGATTGTGTCGTAGAACCTATTGATTGTTTTTTAGGTGGATGAATGTTAATTGTTAAAAATGTCCAAATAATGGCAAAAACAATTAATACACAAATAATAATAGTATAAAGCATACTAGTTGGCATTTTTTTCTTTTTTTCTTTTTTAGAAATGTTTTCTTTTTTTACTTCTGGATTTTTAGAAGACCCTTTAACAACCATGGATAAAGTCTCACTTTCTATATATTTTTATTTATCATTATTGTACCAAAAAAAGGAATTCCTCGCAAGAAATTCCTTATTTAGATTTAGCACCAGATACGAAAGAGTAACCAGCACCAGATAAATGCGCAAAGTCCCAAGATGCAATATCCGCTGCTTTCATATACCGATAGTTCCAAGTACAAGACTGACCAACAGCAGCACCTGACATCCCTAAATAATTTTGTTCAATTAACAACACATCTCCATTTGCAAAAACATGACTAATTACACCAGTATGCCCATATTCACTATCCCCACTACTGGAGAATACAGAACCTGCTTTTGGTTTTTTAGACAAGCTTAGTCCATATTGTGAAGCCCAATTTCGAGCCACATCAATCCCATTTCCTTGTAACATGGTCGGATGCTGACCTTTTTTAGAAAACAAATGATACATCAAAACAGCTGTTAAATTTGTACATTGATCCCCCGGCCAAGGATTCCATGAATTTGCATCCCCAAACTTCATTTCAACACTTTCAGGGTCAAGCGCATACTTCTTCAAATCAGCCGGAAGCTCGTTGTTTTTCCAAGCATTTTCACTCGAATAGGAGACACTTCCTGTTCCATCTTCAACATCTCCCCAAGAGCCACCTGTTTCCGTCTTTTCTTCATCCACACAAGGGTCATCGTCTTCTTTTTCTGTCTCCGTTGACGCACTAGAAGCACTTCCACCGCTACCAAAGACAGCTTTAAATTTCGCTTCATCATATTTATACTTTTCACCTTCAAACAATTCATAAGCTTTTTGTGCCATGAGTTGTTTTTTCGCACGTGGAATAAGAGCTGTATTCCCACGTTCATAGGCTTGCCATGTTAAGGTTGCTTCCTTTGGATCGGTCATCTGAACCGCTTCCTGAAAAGAGTGATTCCCACCCGTCATATCCATAGAAGCATTCCAATCACCAGAAGCAATGGATTTAATGACAAATTGTGTTTGTTTATCGGCATCTTCCCAATCAGAAGAGTTAAGCGGTGCAAACTTGGTATAAGGTGTAAACTGATAAATACCTCCACCACCGACACCATATCCAGGCCCAGATGGAACAGGAACAACCCCATAGGCAATCGAATTCGTCTTCACATCACTTCCGTAATAACCCTCAGCACGCCCTAAAACAGAAAAACCACCTTCACTATCTACCCAGCCGACAATCCCCGCGGCATAAGCTCCAGATACGCCAGCCTTGACCCAAGCATCAAATACACTTTTAGCATTTTCATAGGCTTTCGAGCCTTTAACCGTCCAATCAGCACCTAATAAATCACCAGACGAAACGCCACCATCTTTTTTATTCGTTTCTGTCACTTCTTTATTCCGAACACAATTATCCGATAATAAAACAGCTCGCTTCGAGTTTTTAATCGTTTTTCTGTATTGATCTAATGAAGAAACTTGCTCATATCGTGCCTGTCGCTCGACTGCTTGATTTGTAGCAGATGCAACATTCATAGCTCCAATAGCTGTTAAAACCACCAAAGCCGTTATCCAACCTGCAGGGGTAGATAAAAAACCAATCAACCAACCAACCGCTCGTGCTCCCCAACGAGCAATGTTTATTCCTTTTTGGATCGCTTTTTTCGCTCGTTTTACTTGATTCTTTACAGCCAAAACCATGTTATTCGCTAACTGCCTTGGATGACGCAAAGCTTTTAATCCTTTTCCAACAGTTTTCGCTCCTTTAAAAGCTTTCCCTGCTGCCTTTCCAGCCTTTTTAGACTGGTCATATACCTTTCGCAGGTCACGATAACCTTCTGAGCTTTCCTTTGCCTTTTGATCGGCCAGCTTAACGGCTTGATTTTTTGTTGCCTTAGCTCCTTCTTTAGCCACTTTTCCGGTTGCCTTTGCTCCTTTAATAGCCGTTTGCTTTCCTATATCTTTTAGCTGACTTCCTAAATCCTTCATTCGGTCAGACCAATTTACCATAAAGATAACCTCACTCTCATCTTCTTTTATTTGCAAAAAAAGGGATATATTAGATCACTTTAGCTTTAGTATAACATAAAAAAAGCATTTAGCCTATTTTACTGGCTGAATGCTAATAATCGTTTCTGAATCCGTCGAAGTAGCTCGCACAAAAACCTTTGTTGTAAAAATTCGATACCCATTTTTCACATGAACCTGAATGTCTTTAAACAATACCTTTAAATCCATACTCTTTGGAATAAATAATTTTTGTCCTTTCAATTCTACCCCTAATTGTCCAGAAATTCGTTTTAAAATTTGAGCAACAATCGATTGTGGGTAACATTCTACAATCTTTAATTTCGCTCCTTTTAAATCTCCAACATTTTTTGCAGGATCTAAGTATCGAATCCGTCCAGACAATCCAACAATCAAAGAAACAGACTGCGGTTGGTCAATAACTTGAGAAATTTCTTCTACTACAAATGTTGCCAACTCACGCCGTATATCCCGTGCTCCCCCATGCTCACTATCCTTAGAAGCTCGGTCAATCACAAGCGTTTTTAATACTTCATCTGCAATTAAATAATCTCGGTCACACGTTCGTGAATTGCGAAGATTCAATTCTAAGAATTTCTTAGCCAACTCAAATCGACAATCATCATCTAAGGTCTTAAAAATCACAAACTTATCCACACGTCCAAGTAATGCTGTTGAGAAACCTTCTTTTTTAAAGGAATCATAGACCGCTTTATAGGATACTTCTCCTCCAATCAATTGGGATTGTTGATAAAGATCACTACCCACATTTGTTGTAAATTGAAGAATGGTTCCTGCAAAAGAAACATTTCGCTGTCCACCAACGCTGGTCAGCAACCGCCCCTTATCTAAAACTGGGAAAAAGACCCGAATCACATCTTCATGTGCTTTCTCAAACTCATCAATCAAAAAATAAGCATCAGGGTGTGCCCACGCCATTTTTGCCAACGTTTCAGCTGCTTTTTCAGCATGTTCAGGTCGGTTATAACTCGTCATATCCAGTATAATCAACGGACGCCCTAGAGCGGCACTTAATTGCTCAGCTAATTCCGTCTTACCAACCCCTGTTGGCCCCGGTGTCATAAAACTAAACACCGGTCGATCCGGAAACATATGTCCCATTTTGACAGAACGAATCGCACGTAACACAGCATCAATACTTTCATCCTGTCCTATAATCTTCGATTTTAAGTCTTTTTCAATAGCTTCAATATTCACAGAATGATGAATATCAATATTAAATCGTCGCCTAATAACGGCGGCTAATACAAATTGATTCAGTAAAAACTCACTCGGATAACCCATTTCTTCAACTGTTTTAAAAACATTTACCCGTTGACCATTTTGATATTCTACATTCTTCGTTACAACCCCAATCATTTCAGAAAACAAATCCTTAGACGCACGTGGTTGCGCATTAAAGGGTAAATATTGTTTCGAACGTTGATAAATTTCATCAAACAAATTCGGCTCACATAAATTCAAAACACCTGTTCGCTTGGCTACATTCTCCATAATTTTAAGAACATACCGCTTTTCCAACTCTTCCACATTAATTCGTGTCATCCGTTGATCAAACGCTTCATCGTTAACGATATACTGGTCATACTCACTAGAAGTGGTAGCTGTTAAAATCCGAAAACCATCTCTGGCAGAACGCTCTAGCTTCGGTTTTAACTCTTGCATAACGCTTGGATAAGCCATAAAAAGTTTATGTAATTCATCTATAAATAAACAACAAATCAACCCTGTGCGTTCCATAAACACAACCGCTTCATCAAACAACTCTGCAAAGGCCTGTTGCATGGCTAAATCTTTATTTTGCACCGTTGAATCAATCATCTTAATCGTATCAACTTCCCGAACTAGATAAGAACCACTTCCTTCCCATTGAGCAAACCCCGCCACATAAGACGTTTTCCCAATACCGGGTTCTGCTAAAAAGACTAAATTCGCCTTATCGGGGTTATTTAACCCTGATAAAACCGCTTCAAAATCCCGTCCCTCAATTTTATCTGTTGAAGAAACAAACTTTGTCATTTGAGAAAGTGCTGGAAAATCTTTCTCAACCGATTCAAAGATTCTTATTTTTTCTGCTACGCTAACCATAAATTTATTACTAACCTCATTTATCTAAAATAAAAAAATAAAATAGAGTAAAGTTTCTATACGAACTTTACTCTATTGTAACACAAGCTTATTAAATTATAAACTCATGAAAAACTTTTTCAACCGCAACGCTTTCGCGTTAGGATCCTCTGTAACATCCGCAGATGTTTTAGCTACTGTTGTTGCTTTTGGTGATTCTGCTTTTGCTTGTTCATCCACTACGTCTTCAACAACTTTCACTTCATAAACCCCATTCTTTTCAACAATAGATGTGATTAAAGAAGGGTTAAAGCCTGCCTTTTTCACAGCTTCACGAACTTCAGCTTCTGATTTCAAAGTATAGTAAGTAATGGTTGTAACTTTCTTTCGAGTTAATGGTGATGTTTTTGCATCTTTATCATAGAAAACAACATATTGTCCTTTACGATTCTTTTCAACCTTTTGAATACTATTTCCAGCAATACCATGTTGAACAGCATATTCTAAAGCTTTAGATGTTGAATTAACAGACAAGTCTTCAATGGTCATGGTTGCCCACTTAGTATCATCTGTCACATCTTTGGTCTTTTCTTCTAAAATACCTGTCTTTTGATTCAGTGTTTGAATCGCAGCTTTATTACTTTCAACATCTTTTTCAACTTTTTCCACACGAGGAGTTAAGTTTTTAATGGCTTTATCTGTATCTAAATACTTAACGGTGAGCGATGCAATCGCAGCCGCATTGTTTGCAATTGCCTTATTTTGATTAGCGTCAGTTTCTGCTTGTTTTTTCGCAGCATCTTCAAAAGTTTTCACAATGACAGAAAGTGAAGACAAGGTAGATTTACGGAATTCTTGATCTTCCTTTTCATGTGTTTCAAAACGCTTGCTTAAATTATCCAATTGCTTTTTCAATTTATCCATTTGATTTTCAGACGAATTCGTTACAACTTCATTCGAATCGAAATCTACTGTGCTAATCACTTCTGTAAAGGTATTAGTAACACCGTTCTTTGTTGTCAAACGTTTCATTTCAGCCCATACACTCACAGAGAATGGATTCTTAGAAAAATCAATGGCATTGATAAAATCACGGTCAAAAGTATAATTCAATTCAGAAATTTTAGATGCTTGATCACGCGTAATTGTCCAAGTCAAATATTTCGTCAAATCAGACCCAGCCGCCAAACCATTTGGATAACGTTCTGCAAAAGCAGTACCTTTTTTAAACTCAATCTTGTTATGTGTGAGAGACAAAAGACGTCCATTAAACTCATCATCAGCTGCAATTTTATCACGTCCACCAATAGTTGTCGGTGCTTGTGCTAGATTAGTAGGGAGTTCTGAATGCTTAAACTCATACATAAAGTTTGAACCTTGTTCAATCGTTGATTGAGGATTTTTCTTCAAGTCATAAGATTGAACATTTGAAAGAGAAATCACCGCATCTTTTTTCGGATCAATTTTTGGAACAGTATTGGTCACTTCGTTTGATCGATAAGCATTTCCGAAGAAAGAAGTAAATGCTAAGTTCTTATAGGTGTTTCCGTTATAAGAACCGCCTTTTTCAGTTGGTGTATTATCAATCTTTTTGGTCAACATATCTACCGTAAAGAGAACATTCTTTCCTTTTTCCACATACTCTTTGTAATAAGGATGATCATGACCAGAAATTTCAGCAATTAAAACTTTACCAGTACGACCTTTTAATTTTTCTTGTAACTCTTGTGGTAAATCTTTAATATCCACAATGCGATACGTTACACCTTTTGCTTCTTTACCGTCAGCACCTTTAAAGACTCCAGAAGTTGCTTTTGACTCGTCCACATCTGCTTCATAAAGCACTTTACCTGTTGCTTGGTCTACAAAACGAGCTTTTCCTTTAATAGACAAGGCATCATTTGGATAAACATCTAACACTTGAAGCAATTTTTCTTGCATCTTCTTGTCAATATTCACGCCCTTGTAAGGACTATTATCAAGCAAAATACCATAAGTGTTAACAGAACCCGGTAATACGGCTTTTCCATCGATAATCGTTGTCGTATTTGGTAAATAATTATGTTTTTGTGGCTTGCTGCTTGATGTACGAATGGTAATCGGTGTTCCGTCCACACGATATTCATCGTTAATAATGGTACGAGTACGTACTTGATAAGTCGTATCATCTTTCAATAACTTAAAGAAAATGGCTGAACTATCCACTGCAAACGGATTATTTACTGTTCCACCTGTTGTACCACCGTTATTGCTATGCTGTTGCTTATTAATTTCAGCCAAATAAGAAGCCGTTGCTTTCACGCGTACAATTCGATTTTCTTTATCGTAAGACACTTCCCATTTTTCAGGGTCGAGTTTAGACGTTGCTGGGTCAAATTCCACATTTTCAGGAAGATAAAAAGTACGTTCATAACTATGATACTTATCAAAGCGATTAGCTGGAAGAGCTTCATCTGCCACACTTACCCCAACCGTTTGGTTCACCATAGCTTGCACTACTTTTTGCCCATTATTCGATTCTTTCACCAATTCAACAATCTTTTCCTTATCGGCATTTTGTCCTTCACGAGAGGTTTTAGATTGTTGGCGAATATCATAGTAATGATAAGTCACACTTGGCACACTTGGTTTTGAAACCGTAACTGGTGTGTAATGTGAAATCGTAATCGGAGCAGACGCTTCGGCTTTCAACTTATCACTCACCACAAGGTCATACAACTCAAACGTTGGCTTGTCTGTAATCGTTCCAGAAGACCCTTGGTGTTTATTTACCCAATCAATCGCTCTTGTTTGTGCTTCTTTAATCTTTGCTTCATATTGTGCAACCTCTGCTACAGAAGACACTTGAACCGTTTTACGAACTAGTTTAAAGTTTCCTTGATTGGCTTGTGTTTCAAACACGGTCATACCTGCTTGTGTTTGTGCAAATTGAGCAATCGCATCTTTCGTATTATTAAAATCAACACCTTTTTGCAATTTTGCTTCAATAGCTGCCTTATCTTTTGCCACTACATCCGCATTATACACCTTTGTTTCACTAAGTGTTGCTTGTCCGTTTACAGTTGCACGACCTAACAGAGCAGACATAATCGCATTAGCACTATCGGCATCTGCTTTATTTTCAGAAACAGTAGCATCATATTGTGCTTTATCGGCTTTATATTTAGCTGTTTTAGACAAAATTTCTTTCTCTTTTTCAGCGTAATATTTCTTAGCCGTTTCGATATTCTTTTCTGTTTCCGTTGCATCTCCAGTTAAAATGGGTGCATCTTCACGTGTAATAGAAAGTCCCTCTGCCGTTGCTTTATTCAATGCTTCATCTAGTTTTGTATGATCAACATAGACATCTAAATGTCCTGTATGATTCGCATTCGTAGAACCATCATCTGCTAAAACCGTTGCTTGACCAGACAATAACATTATTATACTAGGAGCTAACACTAAAGGTGCTGCTAATACAGAAGAATAAAGAGAAATAGTTTTTTTCTTTTTAGGGTTTAATAATAGATTCATGAATCAAAAAACCTTTCTTTTAAATGATTTATTTATATAAAAGTTAATCATTTTCTAAAAATTATTAACTTCTCATATAGGCTAAGTATAACAAATAAAAAACCGACTTGCAAGAAAAACCAGAACAATTTTTACAAAACACTTTGATTAGTTCTCTTCATCTTCCCTTTAATTTTTACAAAACCTTTGATATTGAAGGGTTTCACTTTGATGAGTGGGTTCCTTTAGATTAGTTTTAAAACGTCAGCGGAATTTCGCTGACGTTTTTTTTATTTTCCAATGGTGATAGAAGGATGTGCTCTTTTTAATTCCATAAAATACAAAGCTCTTGTAATGGAAACATAAGGGATGACATAAATCAGGGCTACACCAAACGTTACTAAACTTAACAAATACCAAAAGAAAAATGACAATTCTAAGACAAAGTAATCCCATTTATACCCTTTCATTAAGGCCTTTGAAACTTCCAAGCTATCATAACCTGTAATCGTTTCTTTAGAAGCTGCAACAACATAAATTCCTTGACAATAACTATAAATTTTCATAAAAGCAATCACCCAACCAATCAACGGAATCAATGCCCACAAACAGACAAATAAGATTTGCCAAAACTCAAATGTAAGAAATCGCAAACTATGTTTTCTTTTCCAAACAGCTATAACCGCATCTAACCAGCCATCTTTTGTAGCTATTGGAATAGCTCCTCTTGTAATATCATAGAACACAACTTGTAGACCAATTGTTAAAACGATCAATATAAAAGCTAACAATCCCGTTAACAACCCGTCTTTCAACGTAAAATAAATAAAAAATTGTAGATAATAGCAACCATAAGCCACAGAAACTAGCCAGTATGAAACCATAATCAAAAGAAAATCTAAAGATTTAAAAATTTGACCAAGGACTGCTTTTGCTTCTTTTTTTAACTCTTGACGATTAAACATAAAAAATCTCCATTTCTAAAAAGGAATAATTCTATTATAAATAAAAACAAGAGAAAAATCAATCTTCTCTTGTTTTTTGGTATTCAGAAAAACTATTCATCTTCCTTTTTTTTGCGACGAAGAGCAACACCTGCAACACCACCACTAGCAGCTACTAAACCAACAAGTTGTGTCAGAGCTTCAGAAGCTCCACCCGTCTTAGGTAGGCTCTTTTGTGGAGTTGGTTTTTTAGGGGTTTCTTTAGGACTTTCTTCTGGTTTCTTAGGTTCTTCTTTTTTGATTGGTTCATAAATATAATACTTATCTTTACCATCTTTAGAAGTTTCTACCTTAACCAATTTGTAACCATCATACGATTCTTCCTTACCAAAGTCTTCACCTGTTTGTTTCTTGAAGTGATCACGGTCATTTTCAAATCCCCAGTGAGTTGTTACTTGTTTTGGAGTCAAACGATAGTAATTAATAGTATGGATATCCCCATTTTTATCTCTGATTTGTTTATAACTACGGAATTGATAGCCAACAATATCAGATTTACCATCATTGTCAATGAACGATCCAGAAGTTTTTGGTTTCAAGACTTTATTCGTCCCTTCTTCCAACCAAATCGTATCAGCTACAGGCTTGTGATAAACATTGACCGTGTGTTTGTTTCCATCTTTATCCGTTGTGGTATTTGTAGAAACAATGGTATGACCTTCAATGTCTGATTTACCATCGTTATCTGGGAAAGTTCCAGAAATTTTTGGTTTTAGAACAGTCTTTCCATCATCTAGCATCCAAACCGTATCTTCTGTCACTTTTGGTGTTGGTGTTGGAGTAGCTTGTTTCTTGTAGATGTTAATCGTATCCCCTTCTTTGAAACCAGATTTCTTAAAGGCTTCGGTCTTCATTATTTCAGCCGTTACGGTAACAGTACGAACAAAATCATAACCTTTCACATCATTTTTATCAGTATCAGGGAAAGTACCCTCTACTTTATGTTTTTTATCCAAATCACGAGATAATTCATTTCCTTGATCATCGAACCAATAGGTATATTTTACTTGTGGAGTTGGATCTGGTTTTGGATCTGGTTTAGAATACACATAGGTGCGAACGCCATCTCCATTTTCAACCTTTTCAAACTTGTAACCATCAAATGTTTTTTGTTCTTGATACGTTTCAGCCGTAATGTCGTTGATAATGTTGGTACGTTTACCTGTCTTATCTTCATAGACATATTTTGTAACTACTTTTTTAGGAGTAGGAGTTGGTTTTTGAACTTTTTTGTAAATGTAAGTACGAACACTATCTTTCGTTTCTTGTCTTACAAATTCTGTATCAGGAAACGTACGTTGTTCTTTGTACTCTTTCCCTTTTTCAGATTTCGTCAATTCTGTACCATCTTCCAAAATCCAACGAGTGGTTACTTCTTTTTGATCTGGAGTTGTATTATTTGAACCACCATTATCATTATTATCAATACGACCAGTTACAACCGCACTTTCAAAGAATGCCACAGCCGCTTCGGTTGAAGAAGCAGAACCTTTGAGCAATTCACGACGAATAGCTGAACCACCGTCCGCATACATCTTTTCATAAGCATTTAGCACAGGTAACATGTTTTCATATTTAACCGCTTCTGTTGGGTTTGATTTTACAAGAGCTGCATAGGTATCAAACGCTTTTTGATACTGAGCCACGCTATTTGCATCATAATCTTTAAAAATGTTCATCACATCTTGAACGGTTTTCACATTTTTAAACGTATCGGTAATGGTAGAGGATACACGAGAGTTAATCGTACCATTATTTGAAAAGGCTACTGCAAGAACATTGATTGGTTGATCTAAATTATCAACCGTATAAGCTGCACCTGATTGAGTGGTAATCTTCGTTCCACCAAGGCTGTTGTACCAATTAATCAATTTCACAATCGTTGTGCGTGCTTCTGCTTTCTTAGTTGCATCAGAACTCATAGCGTTTGATAATAGCGTACTCATTTTTGTTTGATCAGCTAGTTCAGGAACAACTTTGACAGCCGCTTTATAAATTTCACTATCTGTACCAAGATTTCGTACAGCACCAGCAAGGGCAGCCGCATTGACACCGCTTGGACGATCAAACATCAACGGATAAGTAGCAGAGGTTGCTTGTTTGGTCAAATCAAAACCACCAGCGGTTTGATTTTGATTGGTTTCAGCTAGTACTACGTTTTGAGAAACCAATAAAGCTCCGCCAAGTACAGCACAAACCGCACTAATGCCCGCAAGGGTTTGCTTTTTAGATGCATTTGAACGACGTTGAATAATATAAGTCATTGAAATGTTGTTTCATGAGAATATACAAAATTCCCATGCCTTTCTATATAAAATTTAAGAAAAACTAAAACAACTAAATTTTAATTCTTCAAAGTTACCTTTATCATAACAAATAAAAAAAAACTTGTAAAGGAAAAACAGAAAGAAAAAAACAAAGGTCTAAACAACACTTTGTTTTTTAAGAGTTTCATTTTCTTGAATCGTTTCTTCTAAGACTTCTAATACCTTGATTAAATGATTTTTCAATCGATCGTTATGAGCTTCTAACGCTTCATTTTCACCAATCAATTTTTCAATATGCCCTTTTAAATGTTCATCTAAAGCAGGTGGTTGATTGAGTAATTCATCTTGAAGAACACTTAATTGACGATTGACTTGTTCTAAGGTTTGATTTTTTTGAGCTACTTGATTTCGCAATTCTTGAATGATTTGCTCTTTTCGAAAGGCTTCTTCGGATACCGAAGAAAAAACCCCGTTTAATAAATTAAAAACTCGATCAACTTCTGCAGCATCAAAATATTTTCCACGTTTTAAAACTAATTTATTTTCTTGTGTCCAAATATCTTGTAAGGAAATACTTGCACCAGCTAAGAGCAAATGATCGGTTTCTTTAGTTGCTTCAACAGAGGGTGTTTGACTAGCAATCATCATTTCTATCCATCATCTCTTTCTTCTAAAATTAGGCAAATTCCTCAAATAAGTTTCGTTGACTTACTGGAACTTCTGTATAAGGGTGACTGTTTAAATAAGCAATTAATAAATTTAAGCCATCTTCACCTGAAATAATTTGTTGTTTTTTATCTAAACGTTGCGTAAAAGGATACGTTCCATTTACAATTTCACGAACCATCATAGTTGCTTTTTCAGGTGTTAATTGCTCAAAATTGAGCTTATTTAATTCAATCCCATAATGTTGATAAGGGACTAAATTAACTTTCATGATTATCACCTTCTAAAAGGTTTAATGCTTTGTTTAAATGAGCTTTTACTTCTTGCTCTTTGGCAACCAATTGTTCTTCTTTTTGACTTGGTTGAATCTGTAAAGTTCCTGTAACTCGAATCATAAGGGAAATTTTCCTTTCTTTCTTTTTTTATTAGTTTAATTATCATCTAAGACCGTAATTGGTTTTGGACTAATCAAATCAACGGTTGCTTTCGTGTCCATACTAGGGTCTTGATTCATCCAAATTGTAAAACCAATGATCCCAACAAGAGCAAATCCTAAAATCCAGAATTCTTTATACTTTGTCCAATTCATAATCACTGTCTGACTTTCTGTGTATTTCCTTTCGGATAAATCTAGTATAACAGAGTCTTTCTAAAAGAACAAGTCAAAAACTAGAAAGTTAAATAAACAAGAACTCTTTTTTTCAATTTTTGTATAATGAATGAATATTTTTTATTCAGCTCGTCAAAAAGTATCTCTTTCTTTTTTCTTTTTTTCTCTCCTACTTTTTAGAAAGAGAAACAAATAATATATTAAATTTAACTTGCATAAATGCATAAACCTTGTCATATCAAGGTTTTAGCTCTTCTGTAATTTTATCGTCAATTTTCTGACAATTCAACGTCAAATTTACTATAATAATAAATTTTAGCGAGCATTATCAAGGCTTTAGACCGCTTTGACCTACTCTGACCAAATGGTGGACAAACCGTGGACAAATGCTGGACAAATTTGTCCATTTCCTATAATATCTCTCTTTTATGCATAAAATACCTTCGCCCTTACTCCCCCAAGGGTTTAGCCCTTGTTCACAGCTAACCCAAATGTCCATTTGTCCAATTTTGTCCACTAGTTCCGCCTTACTCTCCCAAGGGTTTGGACATTTTGTCCAGCATTTGTCCAGCAATATTTATATAGGGAAATTTTTGCATAATTATTTCTTTGTGAAATAACTCTTGCAAAACCGAGCTTAAGCCTTGCTACAACTGGCTTTCTATCTAGTCATCTTTCATCACAATCTTTTCTGAAAGCACATCACATTATTTTCAGAAAACAAAATGAAAACTTATCTGACAAGGATTTAGGGTTAGTCTATATAATAAATATTTCCTAACTGGACAAAGTTACTATATCTGCATAAACCGCACAACCACAGGCTTGGGGACGATTTTACCTCATTTATCCTTGTGAAAATGTCCAAATCGCCCCAAATTTGTCCAACATCTTTCCGAAAAACTACCCATTTTGTCCAGCAGATTGGACAATTTGTCCACGGCTATGGACAAACTTTCTTCCAACAGTTACCCTTTCTTTATACCTTAGGGTAACTGTTCAGCATTTTGTCCACCACTTTGTCCACCATTTTGTCCATTTGTCCAGATTTTGTCCACCAATTTGTCCAGCAATGTCCCTCTCAATGGACATCGGCTGGACAAATTTGTCCAGCAACCCTTAAACCCTTGGGACACTTGTTTTCATAGAGGTTTTACAAGGCGATTTTTCACGATTTTAGACACCTTGTCTAAATCTTTGTCCACCATTTGTCCAATTTGTCCAGCAAATATAGTAAATTTTGTCCACATAAATATACATAAAACAAGTAATTTTAGACCTATTTCCATATAAATATACAATTCATTTTCACTTTCATCCAATTAATACTATTTTGTCCACATCCTTTAAACAAAATTTCGCTAAAATAAGATCTATTTCTACCAAAAAACTGTTAAAAATCTTTAATATTATCTTATATGTAACAATAATAGATGAATTTTCACGATTTTAGACACCTTGTCTAAAATTTGTTTACGGTTTTACATTATTGTCTGGACAAAGTTATCATATCCTATAATACATAAGCTCATATTTATCTAAAATTCGGAAATAACGAACATTGCATTTTTAATTTATTAAAATCAGCTGGACAAATTCCAAAATAAGGTCAAATACAGCCAAAAAATCAACTTACTATATAAAAATTTTACCAATTGTTTATAAGATAGCCTATTAAAAACCGAACATTATGATCAAAGGTTTTCACAATTATACTACATCAATTTTTCAGCAATAAAAAACAAGGTGAATCATCACCTTGTTTTCATCTTTTAAAGAGTCATTTCTTCCTCTTCTTGATCAAACAAATTCCGTAAATCTTCATCTTTCGCTAACTGACTTTCAGCCAAAAGAGCCGCTTCATCCTGTGGATTTTTTAGGTAAAAATCACTCCTTAGATAATCTTCTGGTAAAATTTGTTGACTAATGCCTAAATCATGAATCAAATTACTTGCTAAATCATCTTGACGTAATTCATTGACGTTTTCTACATAATCCGTCATTTTCACAGCTTCCATAAGTGCTGCGATATAAGCACCTTTGCTTTCATAAGCCAATGTAGATGTAGAAATCGGTACATCATTGATAATTCCTTGACCGAAATGACCTTCCAATTTATCCAACTTGAGATACAAATCATCAAAATGTTTTTCCATTCCGGGACGTTTCATCATTTCTCCATGCTTATCTTTACAATAGAGATAACCAATCAAATTATTTGGCAATTTTTTAGACGCTTCAATTCCAATGCTATCTACAATAAAGTCAACCTTTTCATGAGAAATATTTGTTTTCAAATTAGGATTATCTACAATTTCATACAACTTTTGTCGAGCAGTTGCATAAGTATAATTGGTATTTCCTCTTTTTCCTTCAAAAACTTCTTTAATATTTCGGATATGTTGGTTAATGACCGGGAACAAATCCGCATTCTTTTTCATCTGCAAATTCGCTTGTGTACCTGTTTTGGTAATATCCAAAATAGCTTTATTTAAATCCTCATGTCCTGGAACGGTTGGGTAACGAAAGACCACTTTATTAGAATTTTCACCAGCATAACCCGTTTGTTCACTTTTAGCAATCAAGGCTACTAACTCATTTTTATTATCTTGCTTGGTCACAGGGTTATAGTAACGAGCGCCAATAGCTTGTAAATCATCTTTAGCCCCTTCAGGATTTCCCAACTCAATCGCTCGTTTCAAAGACAATTTAAAATCTCTTTCACTCGCAAAGGAAATGGCGGTTGCTGTATAGGCTTTTGGATCACTTAGCATTTTAGTCATATTTTCATTCACCTGATCTCGAATTTGTTCATTTTCCAAATTCTTCAAATCAAAATTAAAATCAACCCCTGTTGCATTGGCAATCGCTTGTACATTTCGACTGTCGACACCCAGAGACAAATTACCATTATAGACAATTTGTTGTGTAATATTACTATCTTCAAACAATTTCTTTAACTCATTAACCGTTGCTCGCAATTGACTACCCGCAGAAGCTCCCATAGTATCCCCATCACAATCGGCTTCATAGAGTTTCAAAGCTAACGGATGAACATGAATGACATTCGCATCACCACCACCAATATTTTGCATAGTTGTACAACCCTTGGTATCAATGATTGGGTCACGATGTAAAAGTACATAATCAGAGTCCATATTCACACGAATTTCATCAATTTTAAGAGTTGGATCAGGTACAATTACGGCTGTCATCGCACCTTTTGTAATACTCGTTGTTTCTACATCTTTTAGAATGTTATCTTTCTTAGACAACTGAACCATATCCACACTGACCGCATCTTCAAACAATCGTTGCAATCGAGCAGGCTCCATATTTCCAGCAGCCAAACCTTCTAACAATTCGTTATAGCGTTGACCAAAAGAAATAAGAGACATTTCAGCATCATTAACACTCATACGAAGAGGTAAAACATTTCGTCCTTGACTATCCTGAATTGGATCTTGTTTCAAAGCTTCCAGCATATGATAGCTCCGACCAACAGGATGAAGAAGGGGACTATATAGCTTATTCTCTCCAATATCTACATTCACAGAAATCATATTATCTTTTGCCATCCGCACTGCTTGTTGAGAAAGAACGGCTAAGACTTCACCCGGAGCCATATGCTTCAAATCAAGCGTAACAGGTGAATCAACAATATGAGAAACATTTCCAATCTTCACGCCCAAAGTTTCATCTTTAATTCCAACCCCACAGCGTTCAAACCGCCCTTTAATCGTGCGTAAGTTCTTAGCAATCTTTTCAGGATCTAAAAACAAGTCATCATACCGCTCTACTCCAATCTTAGCAGAAAAACCATGACGATACTGGCTAGAATAATTCCGTGCCCCATGAGTATTTTCATCACTATAATCAGCCAACTTATGTTCGGCTGTTTGTGGCAATTTGAAATAAAGCATTTCAACCACGCCACCTTTAATGACAGAGCCATCTAATTGAACTAAATCTTTCTTTTCATCTGTTGCTAAACATTCTAAGAAAACCCCATCATTCTTTCGAGAACCAACCGATTGTGGAGAGATAATCATATCCACATCTGGATTTGCTTTAACTAAATCCCGTAAGTATTTCACTCCAACACCACGCGCTTCTGCAGCTTCATCTGTCATTTCAGGATCTACCACAATAGAAGCAACCCCTTTATTTCCGTGACAGTCAATAAATTTATCCCCCGTAAAGGATTCCGTTGAAAAGCGTCCAGCGCCTTTTTTAGTCAAGACTTGTGCATCTTCCGCATTCCATAAACCACAATCCGTTACAGCCACTTTTAATTTTTGCACATCCGTTGCCACCAAGGCATTAGTAAAGCTCATTTGATTCCGGTTAAACGTATCATGGGTCATCCCAACCGTATGTTCATTGAGATAATTTCCCAAAGCAGAATGCTTTTCTTGTCCACGAGTAATTGAGCCATCTTCGTTAACAACAGCGTCTTCTGTCAAATAAAGCACATAACCTAGATTGGCATTGTTAGAGGTTCCATAAGGGTCAATAATTCCAGCAGCATCTTCATCTAAAATCATTTGAGCAACTGCACCTAATGAATCAGGTTCTTCGCCTTTCACCACTCGTTTTTCATAGTCAGCCATGTAACTATTAGTTTCTTTATAAGACGCATCTAGAACAAATTTTTGCTCTTTCAATGTTTTTAATACAGCCTTTTTCAAGTCTTCATCGGACATGGTTTCCAAATCAATAAAAGAACGTGTCGTGTCACTAAGTGGTGACGCAATCATATCGGTGGTAGTTAAGCGATATTCAAGGGTCAAGCCATCAATAATTTCTTGTGTTGGATCAATCAAACGCAAACGTTCTACACGAGTAGATTTTCCATCATCTGGCGCAAAGTACCCACGACGGAAAGGAATATGAGTGCGTTCACTATTTGGCGCATGATACAAGCCTAACTCATCTTCCCAATGAAGATTGCGAATATAGCGTTCTCGACCTTCTTCATCCACAAGACGCATCACTCCTTGTGCAAAGTCAAACTCTGCTGATTCTACATTTAAACTCTTCAACAAACGCCCTAAGAATTTATCACCTTGCTCTTCTTGTGTAATCGGTTTAAAGTCATAGGATTTTAAACCTAATGGATTTCCTTGAATAGAGAGCATCCGCAAAGCCAAAATTTCTTTGTATTGTGATTTCGTAAAGAGGAAATCAATAATTTGATTATCTTCAATAGTAGGGTCTTGTGCGGCCAGTTCGGCTTCAATCATAGCAGGGCTTAATTCTTTATCTCGACGAAGATAAGGACTCAATTGTGTGGTTAAATTTTCTCGATCCCAAGCCACTTGTTCTTTGGTTTTTTGATAGACATAATAAACCATATCATCAATTGTAGGTGGTGTATCTCCACGACGAACTTTTTCACCAGATCGCATAGATGCCCCAAATTGTGCAGCCGCTCGCATAATATGTCCATCTCGACGATCAAGATCTGTGTTTGTTAAAAGATTATCGTCTCGTAACATCCGTTGTTGATTCTTCGTCATATTTCGACGAATCCGATCCCTGCGAATCTTTGTCTCATTCATATCAATGAGATTAACCACATCATCTAAAGTGTTCGTCTGAGTCGTTAGTAAATCCCCAAAATCGCTTCTCTCAGCAATTTCAGACTTGGGAACGAATAATTCCCCATTGATATATAAACCGCTGATATACGATAGGCTAGGAGTTAATTCAAGCGTAATATAACGATTACTTAAACGCACCCCATCTCTGTTTTGTCCATTCGTAATGGGTTTAATTCGTAAACGCGGATCGCTCAATACTTTTCCATAACTTTCTACAACTTCTTCGGATAAATCTTGAATCCGTTGTTCATAGTCTTTTGGCAACATTTTAATCAATCGTTCGCGAATTTGATTGGATACTTTAGGTGTTAAAGCCATAAATCAATACCTCATTTTTCTATAAAATTTGTTTATTTTTTTCATTATCTTTATTATAACAAAAAAAGATACTCTAAAAAGAATATCTTTTTCATTTGCTACTTAAATATTACATTCTGGAATTTCTATTGTCTTTGACATAATAAATTGCCCCTTTTCTATTGAACACGTGTTTGAGCATCTTTATTTTCGGTTAATTTTCCATTATCGGTCATTCGCTCTAATAAATTCTTTTGTAATTGTTCGAACAAATCTTTAACTTCCTCTTGGGTTAGTGAATCAATAAAGTCAGGCTCTTTTGGTTCTTTAAAATTAAAGCGCAAAGTAGCGTCTAATTTTCCCTTTTTAGAGATAATCTGAATAGCAATATTCCTTGGTTTTTTCCCTGTTGAAATAGAGACAACGGCTTTCGTATCACTATTTTCTTTCAACGATTTTTTAAAAGAACCAAATACAGCATTGGTATAAAAGTTTAAATCTTTTGGCAAATCTAATTTCGCTATCATAGCATCTAAAACAGCTACCAAATCATTGCGATTTAAGGTTGCTTTATACAATCCACTTTCCGTTTTAACGTTAGAACGCCCATTCTTTTCAATTTCACTACTAATTTTATCTAAAGGTGTTTGATAGACAGAATTAACGAGGTTTTGTCCAAACTGATTCACTACTTTCGTGTATTGTTTCTGATCTCCTTCATCTACTAAAACTGAAACTAAATCTTCTAATTTAACCATAGAAGAAGACAGACCTTTTGCTTTATAAGAAAAATTTTTTTCAAAAATAGCCGATATCGTTTGACCAGAAACAAATACTCCTTGTTTCTTCGTTGTTGCAAAAGTAACGACAGGATAATCTGTTAAACCTTTAAAGGTCACTTGATTATCTACTCCTGTAGTCACACTTCCTGAAAAGGTTTGATTTTTAGATCCTTGTTTAACAGTTGCTTGAAAATCAAAAGCTCCAATTTTTTCGGTTTGTTGAATTTGTTCTTTAGCTTTCTTAGACGGGTCATTTAACAAATGAAAAAGTCCACCAACTAATAATACACTTAACAACAAACCTGCCGCACTTAAAAAGAAAATCTTTTTCCAAGGACGTTCATAAGCTATTTCATCTGCATCGTCATACTCTTCTTCATCCTCGTCATCAACTTCTTCTACATCTTCATCTTCCCAATCCTCTTCGTCTTCATCTTGATATCTACGAAATTGAACCATACTATTTACTATTTCCTTTCTATGTTTATATCTAAGTATCTCATATTTTTAGTAAAATTTCAAAAACAAAAAATAGAGAATTGAAAACTAATCCTCTATTTTGCATTCAAAATAGCTTCTGCTGATAATCGTTTCATCGCTTCATGCTTCGTAATAAATTCTTGTAACAAAACCATCATATGAATATCTGGCTTAACAGGAAACTGGGTCATTCCTCCTAATTGAATCGTCTTCAACGCATCATTCGAATACCGTCTTAATTGAGGTAAATACTGACTTAATAAAACTTGTAAATGATAAAAAATCAATTCATTAATCGTTATAGCATCTAACTGTTTCAATTTTTTTTGTACCGCTAATCGTTCCTTTTTCGGAACATGTTTCTTTTTTCGCTTTCCAATATACAAATCATAAGCTAATTTTCGTGAGCCTTTGACATCATTTTCAGCCACCACTTGTTTTAATCTCGCTCGAACAATGTCTAAATCATAAATAAAATCTCCCTGAATAATATCAGTCAATGATTGACTTTGAAACTCTTGTACTCGTTGATTCGATACGACGGATTCACTAACTTTCATAGCTTCATCAATTTCGTTCACTAAGTCTTCATAATCTGCAACTCCACCATCTAAGAAAACATCTCCGTGGTAGAAATCAACCACATCTTTATTTTCTCGAATAAACTGGTTCAAATCTCCAATATAAACTTCAGACAAGCCCATAGTTGCTAAATCAGGAAGAGTTAATAACCGATGATAACGTCCCGGTTGTCCTTGACGTGCTGCTCGACCTGCAAACTGGCGTTCAACTCGTGTATTCGGTCGAGTATCTACTTGAAGTACCGCTAACCCACGTTCATAATCGGTTTCTGAAATATGAATATCCGTTCCTCGACCCATAATATCCGTTGTCACAACGACTGAACCAGGTAATCCTGCTTTTTCAATAATGACTTCTTCGTTTGTATCGGTTGATTTCAAGGTTTTATGTTGAATCCCAGCATTTGCCAAAATCTGTGAAATTCGATCCACCCCTAAATCATTCGTTGCTCCAATTAAAACAGGAAACCGTGCCACTTGATAAAAACGTGTTAAACGTACTAAATCTTGTAATAAATGTTGTTCGGTTACATACAAACTCGTTTTTTGTTGCAATTGGTTTGGTACTCGGTCTGGAATAACGACAACCCCTGTCCGATAAATTTGAATAAATTCTTCAAAGGAAGTTCCTAGTGTTCCTGAAACTCCTGCAATGGTTTGATAAAAATTAAAGAGCACTTGATAGGTAATTTGAATAGAGGAATCATTCCCACTACCTGCGAAAACATGCTCTTTCATTTCCACAAAAGCATGCAAGTTATCAGATAAAGTTCGCCCTTTTGCTAAGCGCCCTGTTGCTTTATCAATTAACACAATTCGAGATTGACTATCCGGATCTGGCTTCTCCATTACCATATAATCTTGGTACCGTTGTTGTTCAAATTGAGCTGAAAAGCTATTATAAAGCACATGCATCAGTTTTGAATTTTGGAAAATTGTTTCATCAAAACCAAACAAATCCATGATTTCATCCATCATTTCATCAGAAATAAAGACTTGCTCATTTGATTGATCTTCTAAATCCTTCCCAATTTGAGTTAATGATTTCATCTTATCTACAATAGTTTGAACTTGATAAACAACGCCATTATGTTCTACTGTTTTCAATTCATCTGTTAAATCTTTTGGACTTGCAATAATCAGTGGATTTCGAGCATCATCCATCAACACTTCATCTACCTCATCAATAATAGCAGCATAAAGTGGTCGTGTAATCCGTTTCATATCTTGCCCAATTCCAGATGCTAAACAGGAATTGAGATAAGCAAAACCAAGGGTAGAATTCGTACAATAGGTAATATCACAAGAAAAGCCCATTTGTTGCTCTTCTGGAGACATATTATTATCCACATAAGCAGAACTCAATCCAAAGAAATCATAAATCACCTTGGTTTCTTCCCAGTCTCGCTTCGATAAATAATCATTCACAGTCAGCACATGTACCCCTTTATGGGTTAAACCAAAAACCACTGCTGGTAAAATCAACGTAATCGTCTTACCAGAACCCGTAGACATTTGAATCATGTTCCGCTCTAGCGTTGCCAAAGCTCCCAACACTTGGACATCATATTGAAACTTTCCAAGTAACCGTCTAGAAGCTTCACGAGCAATTGCAAAAACATCTTCTACTTGTTTCTTATTCTTGATATTAAAATCATTCAAATAGCCCCTAGCTTCTTCTCTCAGCTCGTCTAACGACAAATCGGTATAATGAGATCCAATTTCATTTATTCGCTTTAAACGGCGCCGATAGCGCTTTAATTGACGTGCTCCTTCAAATTCCAGAGAATCATAAACAGATTCTAATTTTCTCATAAAAAATACTGTCTCTTTCTGTTATGTTATTTTACTCTATTTTACCACACACAAAAGAAAAAAGCCTAAGACAATCTTAGGCTTTTTTTAAATTAACAATAAGGACAAAAATGTTTCAAAGCACCTTGCGCAGACTTGTCTGAAATAATGGCTTTCACACTAGACCGAAACGTTGCCATCAACGGGTCATTATCATCATGTTGAAGACCAAATACATGTCCAAACTCGTGAGCTAATGTCACATATTTATCATCTGCTGTTGCTTGTGAATCATGATTTACTTGTACAACCGTTGTTGTTTTTCTAAAGAGAGAACCATCACGAATCGTACCAGATTTATTGTACTTATCATTGCTATCGGCTTCTACAAAGGCATTCTCTGTCACTTTAGTCGTCAACCCTGCTAAATCTGACATTTCAAAATCTTTGTCATTTTCCACATTCTTAGACGCTTTTGCAAAATCCAATCGAGTAGTTGTATTATCCGCATCCAATACGGCTAAATCCACACCATCAATCAAATCCGCAATATTAGAAGTATAGGTGATATTTAAATTCAACCCTAACTTAGCCAATGCGTCTTGCCACAACTTCATTGCACGTTTCGTTGCTTCTTCTGAACCAGCTTCTACATACACCTTAAAGTTTACAGTTGTTGGCTTTTGGGGTGTAATCAGCTTATTTTTTAATTCTTCCTTTTTATTTTCGGCTTTTGTTTGATTGCTCAATAAAGAAAGAATGCTGTTTTTGTTAAAAGTTGAAGAAGAATTTGTTCCACTTCCAGCATTTGGATCGACATCCAAGGCTTGAGGTTTATAAGCTTGATCAATTTGACGAATGATGAAAGAATTTTGTGAAGAAGTGCGTTTTACAACATTTTCCAATTGACGGATAACAAAGGAATTTTGTGAAGATGTACGAGTTGTTTTCGTTAATTCACGAATAATGAATGAATTTTGTGAAGAAGTACGCTTCTTAGAAGATAATTCTTTAACAATGAGTGAATCGTTTGAAGAAACTCGTTTCTCTACTTGTTTTTCCTTCTTAATCGTTGGCAAAACAATTTCTGTCTTTTCATGCTTTAATTTCGGTTCACTACCACGATTTCCCGTAATTTTACCAGTTACTTGGACATTATGTTGTGGGTTATCTGTATGAGCTTTCGCAGATGGATCTCCTAATTGGAAAGTTTTCAGCGTTGACTGAATCCGTTGTAGAGCCATTTTAAGAGGTACTTCACCAACCACACCGTATGGTGCAAAGAGTTTCACGTCCACAGATTGGTAAGGTAAACTATCCGCACCTCTACGTCCGTTTCCATCATGTCCAATTCCGAAAGCGCCATTCATATCGCCTGGATTCTTATCCGAGCCAAAGAACAATACAGATTGACTATCTAAATTGGTCGTACCATTAGCCCCAGATGTTTTTCCAAGATTATTAGAAGTGATTTTCGTAAATGAACCTTTATTTTCGACATTAACGCCATTACCAGACATCACCACATCTAATTTCTTTCCGTTTGGTACGGTTACAAACTGACCATCATCAATATCGGATACATAAAGTGGTGCATAACGTGCCCAATCCCCTGCACTATCTTGTACATAGGTTTCTGTTTCCATAATCATTCCAGGTGAACGACGTTCGCTGAGCAATGCATTATTTGGTTTTCCATATGGATGCTTCGCAACTACATTTGTCAGTTGTTCTGGATCATCACTACCAGCATGACCATTTCCAAGAGAAAGACCACCTTCACCACCTGAACCTGTATTCCCATGACCACCGTCATCTTTAATACCGTCGCCAGCGTTTGCAAAGTCAAAGTAACCAGCACCCGTTACAAGAGAACCAGTTTTTGGATCCACACCCATGTAAAAAGCGTAAATATAGCGCACATATTTGTCATTTTCATGTCCATACAAGGCTGACGGAATATCAGAACCTGTATCAGACTTCACACGCAAGGTTAAAGACATATTATGTCGACGTACATTTCCATCTTTATCAACCGATACAAAAGCATCTTTCAAATCAAAAGTCGCTTCTGGCTTAGTAGAGAAGACCATATAGGTATTTTTCAATCCGATTCCAGAGTTAGCATATTGACCCATAACATCTTTATAAACAGACGTAGATTTTATATCAACAGGATAACCACCGTGACCAGTTCCCGCCGCTTGCAAAGCGTCAAACATTCCTTGCACACCACCTGCAAAGCTCTTACTTTCCGCAAATTTCCGTCCACGAACGCTAATAAAATCATTTACATTCTTAGACGGCATCATTGGAGAACCAAAACCATTTTCAAATCCATTCTTAGATTGAGCGGCATATTCAGCAGCCGAAGCGGTTGCAGCACTTGTGTTTGGATGAACTGTTTTAACGGTAATATCTCCATGCTTTTGCTCACTTTGGAAAACATGTTCGACATCATCTTCTGTTTGAGCAATCGCTTTTTTGATGTATTCACGATAATCAGGTGATTCTTGATAAATCTTTTGTGATTCTACCCAAGCGGTGTCTACTTGTGTCACTCCACGAGTTAAGGCTTTGTCTAAATTCTTAGCAAATTCTTCTAATTGTGGGTCATTCACACCTTTGGTTTGTTTCAAAGCATCTTCTGCTTCCTTATTAGAAGATTTGACCTTTTCTAAATGCTTATTAATGGCTGCTGTGACAATATCCGAAGCTTGTTTTTGAATGGCCTTCACTTCACTATTGTCTCGACCAATGTTTCCAAAGTCTACATCTTTAGCAGCATTAACCGTTTCTTGTACTTGAACGGTTAAACCAGACGCTTCAATTTGTGCAATGGCTTGATCTAACATAGCTAAAGCTTTTTCTTTTTGCTTGGCACTCCTTAACCCCTGTGCTTTTTCACGCAAGGTTTTTAATTTTGCAATGGTTTGAGTCTTATAATCGTCATAAGATTTAATAGCGGTGCTATTTTCTTTAATCGTGTTTTGGACTTCAGTAGCACGTGCCCGTTCTTTCTTCAACCAAGCGTTAATATCATCAATATTGTTAAGGGAACGATCCGTATAATCCCCCACTTGATTGGTTTTTGCTTGTTCGGCTTGTGCTGCTTCACGAATGGCTTTTAACACTTCATCACGTGCTTGACTAATCGCAGCAATCTTTTCTTCTGTTGTTTTTTTAGAAGCAAGGTCTAATTTTTTGATAATTTCTTTTTGCTCTAAGGTCGTATTATTCACACGTTCTGTTTTAGACGTGTCCACATCTACCCCAATAGAGCCTTCTTGATTAAGCTTACGACTATCTTCGGCTTTCCGTTTAATCTTATCAAAATTTCCAATCACCCCATCATTGGAATGAATCGCTGTTTGTGAATTAGCCGCCAACGTTCGATTGGCTTCTTTCAAAGCATCTTTAACAATTTGATTATCATTATTTTCAGCCTGTTCTAACAAACGCTCTTTATTTTCTTGTAACAATTGATTGAGTCTTTGCGTGCGTTCTTGAATACCTGCTTTTAAGTTTTTCAGCTCACCTGATAAGACCGTTGCACGACTTGAACGAGCAGAATCATCACCGCTTAAAGCCAACTGCAAATCCAATTCTTTTTGCTTTTGAGCCAACGTTGCTACATCAGCTTTTAAGCTTTCAAGCATGAGTGCATATTTTTTTGCTTGTTCTGGCGTAAGGGTAATTTCTTTTTCAAAATCCACCTTGACCACGTTTGGATAATCTTGCATCAGGCGCAAAATTTCATCATTCAGATGTTCCACATCACTTTCAGAAGTCACTTCTCCTGATTTGATGACATCAGCTCCACCACCTGATGAACTGGTATGATTTTCCACATCCGCAAACACTGTTGAGGAAGACAACAATCCTGTAAGAGTAATAGCTCCTCCAAGAAGTGCCTTAGTTACATTGTTTTGTTGAGACATTTTCATTTCTTAAAAATATCCTTTCCATTGTTAATAAATTTCTTCTTTTCTAAATGAAAACAAAAGAAAAGAGGACATATAGAAATCTTCTATATTCCTCTTTAGTATAACAAATAACAGAAAGCAATACAAGCAAATTTTCCAAAAATAACAGGAAAACTTTTAACTTTCAAATAACTAGTTTAGCCACCTACATTCATAATGACTTCAAGGAAGCTTTGACCCCAGTTTTGTAGGATTTTGAAAATCCATGTTGGATCAGGTACCAAGGCAAAATAAGCACCAAAGATCAAGCCAAGAATCCAAACCCAGTTTGGTGGAAATTGAATCGTTGTTTGTGGGCTAAATTTCCGATAAAGAAATCCAAAAGCTCCAAAAACACCACAGGCAATCAAAATATAACCAAAAAATCTTAATCCATTGATACTAAGACCTTGATAAAAGAAATTCTCAGCCCACTTGACCAAACCGCTAAAAGGTGTATCTGCTAAAAGTAAAGAAAACATGAAATCTTTTTCCTTTCATAATATTTTTAATTTAAAGAACAATAAATAAACGTTCATTCTTTAATTGCTTTTATTATATCAAAAAGAAAACCCTTTGTGAAGAAAATTTTCAAAAATTGAAAATTTATACAGTGTATGTTAAAAATCCTGTGCGAATTTGCACAGGATTTTGAATTATTTTCTTTGCGAGAGTTATTGAACTATTACTCATCCTCTATTTGACGCATCATGTCTTCAATCATTTCTCGTTTTTGAATGGCTTGCCTTTGGGCTTGTGTGCCTGCTTGTGGGTTAGTGTTACCACCCCATGTGTTATTAGATGATTCACCAACTTCCACAGTTTCAGTGCGACCTTTAGCTTTGTTAACCATTCCTTGGGTTAAGTGTTGCGCACCGACTGCTCCAGCAGTAGCATGGGCAACTCCTTTAAAGAAATCACGACCTTTCGCATTTCCACCAGCAGCTTGCAAACCTTTGGCAAAAGCCATACCAGTTTTATGTCCTAAATCTTTCCGACCTTCAGACGATTTTAGCTGATTGCCAACATCTTTGGCTTTTTCAACCCCACGTTCAACACGACCAATGGTTTGATTGCGAACACCATCTTTTAAGCCTTGCGTAAACTTGTTATGCAAAACAGACCGTGGCTTATCTTTCGCCATTTTTTCTTGACCACTGTCCGCTTTTGTTTGACTAGGATGTTCTTTTTGTCCCATTTCTTTTGGACGACTTTCTTCCACAGCTTTTGGACGATTGTTTTCCGCATGAATTTGATCAGCCTGAATTTGTTGCCCAGCATGTTGTTCAGTTGCAGATAATTGCTCAATATCTTGACCCGTATTCATTTCGGTAATCGGTTGTCCACTACCATCTTGTGTGAATTGTACAGAACCATCTGCTGACAAAGCTTCAGTAGCTTGTGGAATCTCTGAATCCGCTTGAACAGGTGCTTCTGTAACAGGTACAGCATCATTTGTTGGAATGGTTATCGATTGTTCAGAGCCATCCGCTGCAGGTGTTTGACGACCGTCGCTTTGTGTTTCTGCTTGTAATTGCTTATCTTCTATATGGTCTGTATCCAATTGTTGTTGCAAGTGTTCTTGTTCTTCTTTCGAATGTTCGTGGTCAGAATCAGCTCCAAGAACTGCTTCGGGAACACCTTCTGCTGCAAGGGCTTCTTGTGCAGCCAACGCTTCATCCGTTGACGCATTTTCAACAGTACTAGAAGTTTCTTGATCACCTTCTTGAAGATTCGAAACCGTTTCAGCCAATTGATTCGCTTCTTGTTCATTGGCCAGATTAGTTGCATTGACATCAGATTTTGAATCCACAGGTTTATCCTTTAATACATCTCCTGTTGCTTTTTGATTCATATCATTTGGATCTTTACCGTTTGGATCCTTACCATCTTTTCCGTCTTTGCCTGTACCGTCCTTACCAGCGCCATCCTTACCACCTAATTGTTTCTCTAAACCACGTCCAGCTGTAGCCAAGGCAGCACCGCCAGCAAGTGCCAGACCTTCGCCAACCGCTCGTAAACTACCGCGAGATTGGTTAATCGAATTATCAATGGTTTGACTGGTATTGCTTCCAGGAGTTCCACTATAAACAGAACCCGCTCTGAAATCACCTGTAAATTCATTGGTAAGGTATTGGAACCATTCGCCTAATTTATTTGGCCAACTACTTACCCATTGTGCATAACGTGTCACAGGTTCTTTTCCCAATTTGAGCATTAAAAGCCCTGTTAAAATACTCATTATAAAAGTACCAACCCCACGTGTTAAGCCTGCAAAAATATTTAAGAGTGGTATTTTTGAAATGGCGTCTTGTAAAGCTTTTAAGAGAGGTTTCATGGTTTCATTCGCATCTTTAGTAAAGCCTAATTCTGCTACAAAATCCCATACAATACCCATTAACCCTAGAGCGAGTACTCCAATAATTGAGAGCATAAACGTTCCAAAGGTTAAGGCAAAAACTGTACCAGCTAATTCTCCAGCGCCACGAGAAGAACCAAGCATAGATTTAAAGGCTCCACTAATTCCACCACCAAAAACGGCAATTAAAATAGAAACCAAAGCTTTTACAATGGCAAAAATAATAGAAATAGCAATCAATGCTCGAATAATACCCGGCATTTGTTTATTGTTTTCTAACGAACCTAAATCCGATTGCGAAATATCCCGTACCACATTTGGAATTTCTGGAATCTCGGTTACATTCGATACCGACACACCTGTATCATTAAAATTGGTTTGTAAAATATTAAAAGCAGCAAGCGGACTAATGCCCCATTTTCCACCATTTCCCGTAAATGAGGTGGCTCCAGCTTGCGATGCTGTAATCGTACCCATATCTAAATAACCAATATCCTTAACATCCTCTTCCGTTAACCGCTCATTTTTACTAAATTTGGCAGCAGCCGTATATAATTTTCCAGTCGTCCACGGCTTTCCGTCAGATTGACGGATAGCTTCTTTAAACGGTACCGTAGAACGGTTTTTTCCACTACTTGCCATTTCAACTAATCGATCCGCAATGGCTTTATCGGATGGATCGTTTCCGAGCAATTGTTGTGTGTTTTTATTAATTTGATACACATCTTCTGGCGACATGGTAACTTTTCCACTTTTTCCAATTTTAAGAGTTACATTACTTGGAATGGCAAAGCCAACAGAAGCCCAATCAGAAAAAAGTAAATTATCTCTTGCAGCTACTTGTGCCGTATATTCCGGTTGCGTAAAGGTATATTTATCAACCATGTTTAAAAAATACACTCCTAAACCACAAAAGCCCGGAACTGCCACAAAGATTACAACCAATGCTACAATAGACTTTCTAAATCGTTCTCCTAATTTCCGATTGCCCATCATCCGCATAGCAAAACTCATGACAAACATGAGAACAATGAGTCCAACGCTAATCATCATCATAGGAGAAATCCCATAGGTACTTCGATCCCCTAACGTTGTAAAAAAGCTCCACAAGATAGGTTGCTGTTGAATTAACATCACTAATTGATTATTTTCTTTAGGGGCTTCACCTGCTTCAACGGTTGGATTGCCTAAAAAAGTATTATCTGTTAAAAAACGGCTATCATACATTCCTGCAATTAAAGGCAACGGATTATAACGCTTAACAATCTTAAAGGACATTTGTCCAAACTTAGCAATCGTATCCGCCAAAGCATTTCCCGCATTATCTAAATCACTCGCTGAACTAGATTGTTGCTCTTGGGCAGACTTGGATAATTCAACATTTTTAATCTTTGAAATCATCCAACCAAAGGTTCGATAATTATCAAAGACTTGCTTCTGTGCAATCGAATCTAAATTATCCAAGGCTTCCTTGGTAAAAGCAGGTGGCGCAATCAAATTCCCATATTTAATAGTTCCGGTGTTTTCAATTGGGCCAATTAAAACCCCACCCGTAGAAATAGACCCACGTGGACTTTGAGCTGCAAGTAACGCTAAGTTACTATTTAAGACAGCTTGCTGCTCCTCAGACGAAGCACTAGTTCCGCCTTTTTCATCCCCAGCTTTCTTACTACCATCAATCGCTTTATCCGTTCCCCCTTCAATCCCTTTTGCTTCATCCGCTTGTTTCTTCCGAATATTTTTCAAGGCTTCTTGAAAAGCTGTTGTAAAAGCTGTCGGTGGGCGCATTTGTGAATAATCATCATCCTTAGCTAAAACAGAATGTGCACTTAAAGAAAAGAGTTGAAGGACTAGCAAACTAGCAATTCCAACCTTTTTCCAAAATTTTCCTTTTTGTTTCATTTAATTCTTTTCCACCTTTCGTCCTGTATAAATGGAATAGAGCCGTATATAATCGGCTGTTTGATTTTCATACTTAATCGCAATGGCTTCTGAATCTGCATCTCCATTAGTAGAGCCGTTCAAGCCTTTTACATATCCTTTATGAAGATCAAATTGGTCTATTAACTCGTCTAATTCGTTTTTATAGAGACTCATCATGACCATATTCAACTTCCCAGTAAACACTTGCCGTAATTTTAAGACATCTTCCTGACTTTTTTCTACAAAGACCAAATCAATTCGTTTATCTCCAGATACCGCATTTAAAATAAGCGGTAATACAGAAATCAAACTAGACGCTCCGTGTAAGAAAATCACATCACCATTTTCCAACGTTGGAACAAGTGCATTAATATAGGCTAATGTTAATAAATTGGTAATAGGTGTTGAAGTGGCATCTCCCGTCAAAGTATCTGCAAAGTCAATCACCCCATATCGTGCTTTTAAAAGAGCATCCATTTGTAAACTGGTTTCAACATTTAAAACCGGATACGTTGTTAAAATTGTTGTGTTAATGACAGAGTATAATTCTTCATAAGCATCTTTCAAGCGCTCACTCTTATTCAATCCTTGATTCGTTAGAACATATTGTCCTAAAATCCCTAATTTCTGAAAATCATGGTGATCCACAAACAAACGCATATCCTCTTCATTTTCTTTGGGATTTCGTGGCCAAACGCCATAATAGAAGAAGAAATCATCTAGGACACTCCGCACAGCATCCGCAAACGGCCCCTTGACACTCATGACGTCATCATTATCCTTAATATCTTTTGCACTCCTAAATTGAGACAAGAGTTGAATAATATGTCCTACATGATTCCCATACAAATAAATCTTTTGTGTAGCGGTTAAGCTCTCAGGATGAGGATGAACGGGTTCTAAAATATTATAATGTCCTTCTGCTGCATTTAGTAAAACTTTATCCGTCGGTGCTACTGGAAAATCATAGAGATTTTCAGCAATTTGCCGACCTTTTTTCCGAGACATGACAAAGTGAAACACACGCCTGCTATCACAAATATAAGAGCGAGAAACTAACTTACTCAAATATTCTTGATAATCCTCATTCCACGTATCTTTTTGATAAGAAGAAAAAGATAATGTTTGCGCATGATCATTCTCATTATCACCCACAATCAAACTACGTCGATTTTGCAAAGGATAGGCTGCCGATGAGTACACATAACGTCCAATGGACAAACCTAAAAAATCAGACCCTTCTTTAGTCACATGCCCTGAGTTCACAAAGAGACTTGAAATGGCAGCTTGCCGACCTGTCATCTTCGTATAAATCGGTTGATTTTTCGAAATATCATCTGGCCCGTATAACATCAACGGCTTATCTTGATAGGTGTGATCCACTTCAAAACTCAAATGCTTCAAAATCTTCTCTTGTTCCAAATAACTCCGAATAACTTGAACAGCTTTTTCAAGGATAGATAAGCGTGGTGCACTCACATGCATCTCTGCTGCAAATTGAAAATTCCCATTTCCATGATTAATGGATAATTCCAAATTAGCTCGATGATTCAATCCTTCTTCGGTGTTTTCTTGATCCGTTACCGTCTTATCTTTAGATAGAGCAACGCCAAAGAAATTTTCTCGTTTAAGTTGCTTTTTAGCAACTTCATCATCTAATCGTTCTATAATTCGCACCACCGTAATGTCCACATGATGAAGATCTGGGCCAAGAGATTGTTGTAAAATTGTCCATAATGAAATTGTCCAGTTTTTATCTAATACATCACTGCTATTGCGATGTAAAACTAATTTCATGGTTGTTGAAACAGCCGCTACTTTTGGAGAAACACTATACATTCCCTCTGTTTTGGTTCGTCTTAAGCGATAATACCGTGAATGCGAAATATCCGTTTCTTTCAAAAAGGTATGATCTCGTACAAAACCCAAATCACTGATTCGTGGCTTGCGATTAACGGGTACTTTTACCAAAGCACGTGGCTGCTGCTTTTTTTGTGCTTTTTTCTTTCTTTGTTTAGCCATAAATTGTATTAAAAATCCTTTCTATACAATTGTATATTGTTAGTATAACAAAAAAAGAACGCCAGCTCAACGTTCTTCATCATTTCCTGTTGCAAAAAGATTTAACAGACCATGTTGTTCAAACACATTGTAAATTTGATTAGCAATGGTATCAATTTCAAGAGCTGTGTTTTGAATAACTGTATCTTTTTCTATTAATTTAGTCCGTAATTCATCAACTGCTTCTTGTGAAAGATTGTATTTTTCTTTAAAATCTGCCAATTCTTGTTCCAAGGTTTGATTGGTATGAATGGCTTCTTTTAATTTCTTCTGAATCTTTCCCAATTTTGCATTAAAGCGCGTGATTAAATTTTTATAATCGGTATCTTGTTGAGAAAATTCTTTATCATTGGTAATGAGTTGATTCATTTGCTCTTCCGACTTTTGTAAGTTTTCTTGAATGACCGATACATATTGACCAAGAGTCGCTGCTTTTTCCACTTCACCATTTGCAATAGCAAGCTCCGATTCCAAATAATCTTTCTCTTCCAATTGTTTTTTAAGAGCTTTATTGTAAAAATGAAGAATATCTTTTGCTTCACTTAATAAACACAATGATTCTTGCTTTGCGACTTTTTTCACTTCTTTTGCAGCAATCGCATCAGGTATTACCAACCCTTCATCTTTTTCTGCAAAAATATCTTCTCGACGAACATCAACAGAATCACCATCAATTGTTACGGTGAAAATCACATCTTGTTCATTTGCCATATTTATTTGTCTCTCTTTCTTTATTTATCTTATTGTTGGATTTCTTCATCAGAAGCAGGAACATCCAAAGCATTTTCTAAAATTTCTTTTTGTTCTTGCAACCGTTCTTGTAAGGGTTGAATGACTGGAATAATCTTTTCCAAAGCTTCTTTCGTCTGAACTTCCTCTGGCTTCGATTCTTGTTCAGATTCAATTTCAGGTTCATTTTCTAGTTCTGGTTCAGTATTGATAGATAAGCCTTCACTCAAATCTTCTAGCTCATTATCTGGTTCATCTTCATAACCTTGGTCAAAATTATCCTCTACTTCTAAATTCTCAAAAGGATTTTCTTGAGTTACTGAATCAGCTTCTTGAACACCGTCAACAGAAAATTCCCTTTCCATGTCATCATTCTGCGACAATGGATTTCTGTCGGTGTCATAGGCGTTGATTGTTTCTCGAAGAGGTTGAGAAAGAATTGATGTCTCAGTTTCATTCACATTCACATCCTTTTCAAAATTTGGAAATGCAATTTCATGCTCTGTTGCTTGCAATCCTTTAGTAGAATTTAATGTAATATCTTGAATAGTTGTAGATTCATTTACTGTTTCAAATTGCAACGTTTCGGAATCAACAACAGCCTTCACCTGTAATTGTTCAGAAGTAACAGCTTCAACCCATTCTTTGACAATCGTACCACGAGTTTGACCATGTAATTCAACCAATGTATCCAAAATTTCTTCATCTACTTGAAAGATCAGTTCTGTTTTATGAGGTTGAAAACGAAGATGTAACTCAGCAACATTTAAAAGCTCTTGATAATCCTTTTCTTCAAGCGCTTCAGCGAGTGGTAAATGTTCTTCTAAGAGAGCACTTTTTTCAAAACTTCTTTCCAGTGCTTCTCTCTCAATCATCGTTTGATCTTGTTTTAATTGATTCAGTAAATCAGGTTGTCCGTTTAAAGCGGCTGCAACAGCATAGGTTAGTAATTTCATAGAAATAAAGCAATCCTTTCTTTGTTTCATCTTTAGCTATCATAACTGTTTATAGAATACCAAAATTAGAACCAAAACACAAGAAAAGAATCAATAGAAATTTCTACTGATTCTTTTAACTTAATTAGAGGTTACTTTCGTTTCTTTTAATGTTCCGTCTAACACAAAATCGGATAATCGCACATCTAGCGTTGTTAAATAATTTAATTGTTTCAAGTCATTATACTTAGCCACCCGTGCTTGATTCAGCGCTGAAACATTACTAATAATCGTTTGCAATAGTTGATCCACAATCTGTACTTCTTTTAATACAGGGTCATCTGTGAGTTCATTACTAGAACCTTTGACACTATCACGTGTATAGGTTTGTCCGTTAGAAATCAATTTCAAATCAAAAGCATCACGACCAACTAAGGATAAATTCTTCTCACTCGGTTGTTCTTCCAATTGCTTATACTGATCTAAATCGGAATCATCAGTTAAACTAGCGACTTCTTGATGTTCACGCACCCATGATTTAACAGCAGACAAAGTTGGAAAGGTTTGAATACCTGTTTTATCCAAGCGTTTTTCCGTATTATCATAAGCCTTTAAAATTTTTTCCAATTTTTCACGTGCTTCTGCAATAGCCATTGACTTCCGACTACTATCCACACCTAGTAATTCCTTAGAAAGCGTGGTTAACTGAATTCCTGCTGCATTATACAATTCCGTAGTTGGTTGATCGGGGTAAACCGAAAATTGCATCGTTAAGCGAGTATCCACATCTTGTTGCTTGATTTTCAAATCAGGCTGATTAATTGTTAACGTAATATTTCCTGCTTCATTTGAATCTTTGGTATCAATATAAGCTAAGAGTAATCGCTGATTAGCAGATACAGGTAAAACTAAATGGGAAACTTTAATCTTTTTCATACTATTGTTAAAACCCGTTAACTTTCGAGCTACAAGAGTGAAATCATCAGTAACAGAAGAAACCCCTTTTTCGGTTTCTCCTTCAATCATAAAAGCTAAAAGATGTCCTTTTTCATATTGACTAGAAGCAAGCGGTCGAATACTTAAATCTCCTGCTGAAAAGGTAGAATTTTTAATCTTATGGACTTCACTTTCTGAATGTCGTAACTGAACGGCTTGATAGAGTTGTTGATACCGTGGAACAAAACCAAAAATAAGACCTAAAACCAATAATAGTGATAATAATAAATTTCGATTATGGGCTTGAAAAGGACTGGTAAAAAAAGCACTATAACCTGATTCCCGAAAATACCGTTGCAATTCTTTCCAACGGTCTAGTACCATTTCATCCCAAAAAATAGCCCAAGAAAAAGCACCTTTGTGCTGATTTAAGACCACTAAAGAAGGATCTTTTTTATTCTTTTTCTTTTTTGCCATCATCTATCCTTTCTTCTTAATAGGTTCTTCCACTTGTAAATACAGCCCTGCTTCGCTACCTAATACACTTAACAACACATCATAAGGATAAGTCGGTGCTTGTACGGAGAAATCACGAATCAAAGGCCCTAAAACCTTTCCAATGTTTTCTCGTCGCACCCCAAAGACCACATATTGTTGTACGGTTTTATGATATTCGCTCCCTGCAAAACGTAAATTAGTAATTCGCTCTTGCTGTAACGCTGCAATATAAGGATCTTCTATCTCAACTTTTTCTAAGCCATCTGCTAAATCGGACATCGCTACATCTAAGTCACGAGTATTCGCAAGAAGCATTTTCTCTCCACCTGTTAAAAGACGCTCACAGTCTAAAAGATTCGAAATAAATTGTTCATAATCTTCTGAATCACTCCAAAGAGTAATATTAGAAGATACCACAACGGGAACATACCAAAGATTATCTCGCGCGGATTTCGCAAACATTAAAGACAAACCAGAAATCGTATCAAAATCAATTTCTTTTTGTCCTAAGCCAGAACGACTGATAGAAGTTAAGGTTAATTCTTCAGCCACTACGGCTTGTTTCTTTTTGTTTCTTAGTACACTAAAAAACTGCGTTAAATTCGGTCGATTGGTCTTGGTTCGTCCTAACAAGATGAATACAAATACAGTATAGGCAATCATAACCGGAATATTCCATGCAAAAAGCGGAATTTGAAACATGACAATACCTAGTAAAACAGCAGCTCCAATTAAAATCCAGCGAACAACAGAGGATAATCGAACCGTCTTCACTAACTTCATAAATCTTTATCCTCCTCTTTCAACTCATAGACGTGACTCGCAAATTCATGGTCACTCTCACGCGCAGGACTAAGAGAAACATAGTAACGTCCTGTTCGTCTAACATAAAAAAGGGACATATAAGCATCTAATTGTCCAGTCATAAAAATCAAGCGCAATTGTCGAGCCGTTAATTGATTCAAATCAGCAATATCTTTTAAACGGTAAAAAATCCGATTTTGTACTACAATTTGCCGAACAGGTTGATTGAGAATCAAACCATCTTGCTCTATCTGTCCTTTCTGTAACGAAAGTTTCATAAAACAATCTTCCTTTCTGTTAATTTTTATTTGTTATACCTTTAGTCTATTGTAAAGATAGTTTAAGTATAGCAAAAAAGCCTTCAAAAAACCAAGAAAAACAAAATTTTTAATTTCTGTCTTTTTCTCCTTGACTTTCTTTTCCAAATCTTCTATACTGGATTTACAAGAACCACTATGGTACCTCAAAAGAACCAATAGTGACCCAAATAGCTAGAAAGAAGTAACTAATTTATGGATCAATTGATTAAAGTTTATGTTGATACGGAAACACGCCAAGCTTTAAGAGAAGCCATGCGAAAAGAAGGAAGTATGCGAGAGAGTGATTTCGTCCGTAGGCTCATTATTAAACGAATTAATGAAGATAAAGATAAAGAACTAGAGCAGTAATAATAAAGAAGAAAGGAGCAGCACCTTTATGGACGGAATGTTTTACCAACCACCTAAAAAAGAACAAATTCCTCTTAAACCTTCTTCTTATACACCTCAAACACCAAGTGAACAAATACGAGGACAAAAAGTTGTTTTATCTGGAGACCAAGCACATTATTATATTCATAACGGACTTTTTCGTGAAGTATTATTTATGAATTTATCTGGCAAAAAAATGCCCAGTATTTCTATTCGTTTAAACTTTGACCAAGGAGATCAAATTTTCACAGATTCCATTCGGAATAAAGCAGAGGTGATTGCATTTAAAGACCCAAAGACTGATTTATTTGTAGCCATTAATAAGGATGAAGAATTTGACTTAACCACAGGAGATGATAATCAAGAAAGTGTTTATTATCTCTTTCGAAAACGTGCTTTTGAGTATATTAAAGAAGCAAAAGAAGCGGTTATGTTAGAAGTCAATACCAAAAGTCAACAAATAGCTATTGCTTCAACCGTAGAATATAATGTTACTTTATTAGAAAAACAACTTACTCAACTGATTACGGATCAAGTTAGTATTCTAAAAGACTTACAACAACAGGTCAATCTCATTGCTTCACAAAACTTACCAGCAATTAATGAGTTCGTTTGCTTTCAAAATGAAAATATTTCAGGTAAGATTACGCGTAAACTTCCTTATGAAAATCCAAAAGATAAACAACTCACCCAAGAGGATTTACACATCATTTATTCATTTTTAGATGTTTATTTAAATGAGTATGATAAAAATGTCTTATCTTGGTATCTAGGGGCAGCTCTTTTAAACAAGGAAATCTACCACGAATATGTTTCGAAAGCCCTCATTGTGTTAGGAAAAGGTGGAAGAGGGAAAACAAGTCTTTTTACAGGTTTACTAAACGCTCTTTTAACACCAGCTTACTACTCTAGTCGCCCAAGCTTTGATAAATTCTTCCAAGCTGATGAAAAATTTGCGACCTCAAGCCTTTCCCGAAAACGGGTTAGCTTGTATTCAGAAGCCGAGTTTATGGGACAACGGCAATTAGAACGTGCCAAACAAATCGAAGGAGCAACACTTCATAACTTTGACGGTTTAGATACGAGTGTCATGAAGACCACCATTGCAGATGGGATTACCTCTAAAGAACCAAAATATAGTCAGTTGATTTTTGGACGTTTAAAAGGGTTGCATATTATCTTAACCAATCATGTTCCACATATGGACGGAAAAGTTGAAGAAGATTTAACAAGGCGTTTTATCGCCATTACCATTAAAGAAGGCCATGCTATTCAAAAAGTCAGACAACTAAGTTTAGAGGGAAAAGAAAATTATCAAAATTATTTAAAACAACACGCTTCTATTTTTGCAGCCTATTTTATGCAATATTACCTAGCTCATGAAACAGACTATGTAGCAACAACCTATAATGCAGAAGACAGTAACTTAACCACCTACGAAGCCCAAGCCGATTACAAAGAAGTTGTACAAGCTACTCAACCACAGACCAAGGACAAATTTATCCATCTTTTACATCAATTTGCAGCCAATACGGCTCTTTCGACTACAAAACTAGAAAAAGCCTATGTTAAAAAAGACCCGACTTTGTTTAAACAACTAGATAATTTGTTATTACTAAATGGAAGTAAAGCTGTATTAAGCAACTATATTGATGACGCAACTGGTTTACGAAAAGAATTAACCGAAACCTATGGTCAAACCATTAAAAAAGGTGGCTGGCGTGCTTTCAATCTAAATGGTTAAAAGCAATAAAAAGAAAAGGAAACGAACAATTATGACAACAAAATGCACTATTAAATACCCAAATAAAGAAAGCAAAAAAGAAAATAAACAAATCAAAATCACTCAAAAAGAAATTGTTAACTTAGAGGAAAAAGACCAAGTAAATGAACTGTTTCGAAAACTAGAAAATCAAAGTTATGCTTGTTCTTTAAAGGCAAAACCTGTTCATTCTTCTTTAGAAGAAACGATTGAAACAGCTTCAAAATTAAATCAAATAGGAATTCCCTATACGGTTCAATTAGTCTTACCAACTTTTACAAACTTTGAAACATTTCAACAAGCAGCAACTTATTTTGAACATGCTGGTTATGATTACACGTTTGATGGGCGTTTCTCTGTAAACGGAGATAGTCGTATAAATGTGTTAAAACTAGATACATGGCCAGACCAATTTGCTAGCCAATTTACAATCAAGGTCAAATCTAAAATTGAAAGCATTCAGGAAATAAAACATTTATTGGAAACATTAAAAGAAATCACAACACCAACCATTAAATTAAATATCAAGCCAATGAAGCATATAGATAATTTATACAATTTATTATCTTGCTTTAATGACGACAATTTAGAATGTACCTTTACATTGAAAGAGGGATTGTAAGATGCTAGAATACTCTGATTGGAAAAACCAAACCCGACTCCCTGTGTACTTTGAAGAAAATTGTTTAGGAGAAATTCCTCTCTATTTCAACAGTGGTTGTAAGTATTATAAACAAGAAGACTTAAATTCATTATTATACCTTCAATTAAAGATAACAAAAGAACAACAACGAAATAAACTTCATTTTCTCTTTAATGGTTTTGATCTTCAAATCTTAAAGAAAAAAATCTCTTTAAAAAAATTAAATGTAATAAAAATTACTTGTCCTACTATTATTGAAATGGTTTATCCTTACCCTTTACGGCAACAAAACAAAAAACAAAAAAGAAAACAACAGTTACATATTCAATTAAAGGACACCTTATTTCAAATTATCAAACCAACCTATGAAACAGAAAGTTATTTAACCTTTTCAAATTGGGACATTCTCTATACAAAAAATAATACCTTTTATATCTATCCTGAACAGAGTAATATCTCTTACTTAAACTCTATTATTTATATTACAAGTCCCATCAAAAAACCAAATGTAAGTCACTCTTTTGTAAAAAAAGAGAATCCAATTTTTCCGATGCAATTAGCCATGAATGATTGGAAAAAAGCAGGCTTAATGGCCACTTATACTTCTTGATTTTTCTTTGTGCGCGGCTATACAGCCGCTTGCACATGAGCCTTTGGCTCATACACCATGTTTTGTTTTTGAGCACTCAAACTCTTGTTTGAGTGCCAAATACAAACAGACTACTAGAAAGGACTGTATCTTTATGTCTTCTAAAACCCACCGAAATGCTCTGGCTTACTGGATTCATGATAAAGAAATTGAAAACGTTGAAATTCTAACCCGTAGTAGGCACTCTGTTACCATTCGTGCCGAAGACCAGCGTGTTTTCTTTGTTCCAATGTCTACCGTAACCACCGATTACTTCTTAGCGCAAGAAATTGCAAAACACCAAACGATTCAAAAACGCCCCAAGATTGATCTAACCCAATCCCTTAGCTCATTGGTTGCCAGATCGACTCATTTATCTCCCCAAGCCAAACGCATCAAAGCACAACAATTTAAAAAGAAAGAAAGCTACAAATATCGAGGAAATGATTCAGTACTCATGCGTTGTAAACGTGGGGAACGCTTAACTTCGAGTGAACAAATGTTGTTAGGAAAACACTCTATTTTTAAACCCGCATAACCTAGAAAGGAGAACAGATGCAAAAACACATCTCACAAGTGGTGGGTACTTCTTTTCATTTGAAACCTTTAGGAGCATACAAGCTTCGTAATGAAGGAACCATTGATCATGCTACTACTTTTATTGGACATGCGATTCTCATTCCAGAACCAGAAAATGAGTTTGACCCAACCGCTATCGCTGTTTACGGGCGAATGAAAGATGAAACAGCGCATCTTTTAGGTTACTTAGCTAAAGGCAATCCACTGAAAGCCTTTATTTCTGAACCTATTGAAACCAAACTGATTATTACGCATTATGAAAGCACCGTAAAAGAATACAATGACAAATACCAAGTAGAATACTTTCTACCGTTAGAAGGTGAGGGATAATATGTACTTGTTTGAAGCAAAAACCCTAATCTCAAAAGAACTACAACCACTTATTATCCGAAATGGAAAAAATATAAGCAATTTACCAAATGAAGGATCACCTTTACAATTGATAGATGCTGATACTAGTTTAGAAACGATGGCAAAACTCTATCAATTATCAAATACCTATCCAATTTTATACTTTGATAATCGAAATCAAACATGGTATGAATGTTCAACCAAAACAGAAGATTATCATATTCCTGCAGAGCTAACACCAACAGAACCAACAGCTCCTTGGTCACAAGCCGATTGGAACTTACTCATGTCCTGGTTCTATCTAACCAAAAAACATAAAAAAAGTCTGCAAGACCCAAAACGTGGCTTAGAAGATACAAGTGATTTTCACACATGGCGCTCCATTTTTCCAATCATCCCAAAATTCTTCCAACAACCTCTTGCTGGACACTTTGGCTTAGACCGCTTCAAAAATGATCGATTAACGGTCGATAATAAACCTGTTTATACGATTGTAACGGTAAAAACAGACGGTTATGTCATTCCGATGTGGAATCAAAATAATCAGCCATTACGCCCACAAATCGCCTTAGATGAAGATTGGAAAAATTACCGCATCAAAGCAAAAGCAAAAAACAGACAAACCATTAGTCATTCCTCTTATTTCCAAGACGGCCAGTATCAATTTTACTTAGATGATGAACAAAAAAACCCAAGTCAATTACAAATTATAACCAACACAATTTTAAAGGATTGCAATGGACAATTTGAAATTAACAGAGATATTCCTCTTAAAGAGCAACTTCGATCTCGCGGAATTCATATTCCACCTATTATTGATACTCTGACGTTAACCAACGAAAAGAAGTACCTGTACTTACCTCTTGGAAATCTAACCAATAAAACCCTTGTCCCGACGCAAGCAGGAATGATTCCTGTAAGAAAAAACAACACCAAAGAAGCTATTATTTTCTTAGTAGAGGGTAGCCTGAAAGGTTATCTGGTTGCTCACCAGTTAAAGAAAAATCCAGATCTCGTGAACTATTTGGCTAAAGAGAAAGATTGCTATGTAGTACAACTCGCTGGTGTGAATATGCCCTATTTAGAGACGATTTTATCTCTTAAAGAAGACTATCACCAACTTCAAACGTATTTAGCTTTAGATATGGATTTATACACTAATCGCCAAGTGGCAAAAGCTCTCCAAAACATTAGTCAAACCTTAACCAACTATCACATTCCAAATAAATGTCTTCTATGGTCACTCAAATACAAAGGGCTAGATGATTACCTGATTCAAAATACAGACGAACCGATGAGTTTTCATTTCAAAAATCCAATGAAATTAGAATTGGATCATTTACCACCGTCTAAACCGATTTCAATTACAGGAAAGCCGATGACCAATTGGGAAGACCGATTGCCACAAAAGCAATATGAACAAGAGTTAAAGGAAAAATACCAAGGAACAACACTCCAATATCAGGAAAAGATGAAAGGTTTGTTTAGTCATTTGTGGAAAGAACATCAAGTAGAAGAGGTACCTGTTCCATGACAAACAAAACCTCTTTAGACTTTATCTTTTATCTAACACGTAAGCCCAATAAAACCCGTCTGAAACAAGGGCAAGAAATGATTTCAGCAAACGATACGGTGAATCCCTTTGTCAAAGCAGAAATTACAGCTTATTTAAAATCCTTAGCTCGCACTCATCCAAAAATACGAGAGTTAAAGAAAAAGCATCCTAAGACTTTCTTTAACAAACATCAATTGTGCCGTGTCATCATTTATGTCTCTTCTCCTGATGAGAATCGGCGAGATACACCAAACTGGTATCCAACCGTTAAACCATTGATTGACGGTTTAGTTCAAGCAGGAATTTTGTCAGATGATAGTGATGCTATTATTAAAAAATTCCACTTTGAAGTAGATAAAGTTGGTTTAGCTCCTCAAAAATGCGGACGAGATGGAAAACCATTGCGACGGTATCAATTTCGAATTCATTTAGAAACACTAGAAAAGGAAACAGATGACAACAAAACAAGATTATGAATTAGGGTATTATGTACCTCCTAATATCCGATTAACCTCCAAGCAAATTGAATTGATTCGTCCTTTTATGGAGCAAGTTTCTTTCGTTCTTACCAATACACCTCTGCGAAAACCTCATCACAGGCTTTGTTATTATCATGACGATTCATCTACATTAGAATCTAATTTTATCCGCTTACCAAAAGGAACAAGAGAAGATCCGATTACCATGATATTGGAAATAGCAAAACGTTCTCAAAAAATCTTACTCATTTTAGATGACCCAGATCCTTTGATTCCGATTTATTTGACGAAAATGCAAAAGCCCTATCACATTATTTATCAGAATCACTTTGTCACAGGAAACGAAATCAAAAAATGGATTCAACAAGAAATTGGCTTACAAGAGCGTTATCAAGAACGTGAAAACCCGATGATTCTTCCAACACGAACCATTGCTACTCCAAACGGTGGACAGTTGCGACCTTATCAAATCCAAATGGTAGACACGGTTAAAAAGCTCAAACACTGTGGTCTTTTCGTAGATATGGGTCTGGGAAAAACCTTAGCCACTTTAGCTACCATTAACGAATTACACCAAGAACAAAAATTAGACAGCTCAAAACCCATTCTTCTCATTGCACCCTTAACCGTTGCATTAGATACATGGAAGCGTGAAGTAGAAGATTGGGGATATGATTTTGATGTTGAAATCTTCGCTGGACTTAATAAAAAGCAACGCGAAAAAACCTATCCAAGTCTCTTAGAAAAGAAAACAAAACCAACCCTTATCACCATCAATACAGCTCAATTAAAAAATTTACAAGCATTTCTAAACGAACACTATTTAAGCAATGTCTTTTCTATGATTGTGATTGATGAGTTGTCAATGTATAAATCAGCTCAAACACAACAATTTGAGCTAACCCAAAGCTTTGTCCAAGAAGCACCTTATGTGATTGGTTTAACAGGAACTCCAATTCCCAATCATTATACCGATTTATACGGGCAAGTGTTGACCATTGATCCGACCCTACGTCGTGTCTTTGGTGAAAACCAATGGCAATTTTACGACCGTTTCTTTTTTCCAGCTAAAACCGCTTGGAACAATCCCAAACGTGTCTATAAATATGGAATCACCAAACAGAATGTACGGCGTATGAAATATTACCTCAAAGCCTTTACTTTAACCTTAGAATCCCAAGGACGGGTAGATTTGCCAGGAGTGGTCTATCAAAATCGCTATGTTCACATGCCTAAAAAAGCTCAAAAGATTTATACAGAGTTAAACACAACCATTCGTAGTGAAATTCAAGCCCAAGAGCAAGAAAGTACAAAGGGGAAGATAGAAGGTGTAACCGTCACCATTGATGGAGAAAAACATCATATTGCAAATAGCGGTGTCCTTCGTTTACGCAAACTTCAGATTACTTCGGGCAGTCTCTATAAGAGTGATACAGATTTATTACAAGCCAGCTTTGATAAGAAAATGGATTACCAAATCTTGCATGACGCCAAATTTGTCGCCTTAAAAGAAATCATTGAGACAGCGACTAGTCCTGTCCTCATCTTCTACTGGTTTCAAAGCGAATGGGATAGAATGAATCAATTAAAACTAGGAATTGAAAAGCTCAATCCCAGAAATAAGAAAACTTTTTCCGATACGATTTCTCGTTGGAACAAAGGCGAAATCCCTGCTATGGCGATTCACCCAGCTAGTGCTGCTCATGGACTCAATATCCAAAAAGGCGGACATACCATTGTTTGGCTGACCTTGCCTGATTCAAACGAACGCTACAGACAAGCCAACAAGCGCCTTCACCGTCCGGGACAACAATACCCCGTGACCATTACCCATCTTCTCGTTCCTTATACAGAGGACGAAGAAGTTTTAAGAAAGTTAACCAAAAATGAGAATCAGCAACAAGACCTTTTGCATAGCTTAGATTCTCATAAAAACTAATAAAATTATAAATAGAAAAGGAAACAATATCTCATGACTACAACAATAGAACAAAACCTTACTCAAAGCCAACAAATTGCTCACTCTAACGAATTTGTCAACGAAACAGCCGCTACCTTAAAACAAGTCTTGGAACTAGCTACAAAGAGTAACCAAGCAAATGGTGAAACCAATGAACTGGCAAAAGCCGCACAAGCATCTGTTGAAGAACTAAAAGCAGCAACAGCTAAGAATGACCAAGGAATTCAAGAAATCTTAAAACAATCCGCTACTTATGCAGAAAGTTTGGAAAGCTCTTTTGAAACAGATCGAAAAATTTTAGAACAATTGACACAAAATCATGAAACAGCAAAAAATGTCTTAACACAACTAGCAAACGGTGAAGAAACTCTTCATCAAGAAGTAGAAAAACTCGTTTCAAGTATTACAACAAGTAATAACGATTTTACCCAAGAAATGGTTCAACTAAATGATACGTTAGAAGAATTAAAAGATTTATCGAAAGACAATACTCACAAAGACGAATTGCAACAATTGTCTAAAGATTTAACAGACATGACCCTTGAATTTAAGGAATACTGTCAAACAGCTAAAGAAGAACAACAAGCCTTCCAAGATTACCAAAAAGAATTGCTAACAAAATTGCTTGAAAATGACGCTCATTTGAAGCAATCTGAATTGGTCAATGAACAATTGGAAGAAACAGCTCAAAAACTCATGGGTAAACTGGCAGCTCTCTCCACCAAAGTAGAACTCATTGAAAAGAGTCAACCAGAAGAACCTGTTTCAGATGATGCAAAAGAAACAACTGTAGAAGACCAAGACTAAGCTAGAAAGAGGAAACCATGACCTTAACACCAACTTATCAATATTACTTAGAAACCAAGCGCATGTACCTCTATATGCTCCAATGCTTGGCAAAACTAAACCATTCTGATCATAAAACAAATGAAACCAATCAACTAATAGCGCTCTTACGCAAAACAACCATTGAATTAAAAGACCAGTTTGCACCTGTCGAACAATTAGACCCTGTTTTAAATGAAAGCAGCCAACTCATTCACGAAACCAGTCAAAAAATGAAAGAGTTGACGGACAAAGAAGTGGAACAATTTGCTAACTTATTAGTAAAAACTCAAAACCAAAATCGTCAGGCTATTTTAAACGAATTTGCAACTCCAATAAATGTACTCATTCAACGCAATCAAGGTTATCAAACAGCTAGTGAAAACATTGTTAAACGCCTTCAAGAACAACGTGAATCCGAAAAACAACTAGCTAATGATAATCAAATTACAAACATTGAAAAGCAAATCCACGATTTATATAAAGACTTGCAAAACTTTTATCAAAATCAAAAAGATGAAATTGCAAAACAGAATAACCATCTTCAGTTAACAAAATCTGTTGAACAAACTCAACTGGCTCGCTTAACCCACTTGCAACAACAAAAATTAAACTTGTTTAATACCTTTACACAATTGTTAGAAGATTCCAATGCATTAGCAGACCGTGTTCACTTACTTCCTATTGAACAAATCAACGAAAAGCAACTAAATGAAGAGTTGGAACAATTAACACAAGAATTGGATGAAATGCTTCCAACCCTGACAACGGAAGAACCCGTAATGAAAGAAACAATTGTGGAGACAACAACAGAACCAATCATTGAAAAGAAATCATCTTTCTTCAAACGCTTATTTAGAGTTAAGAAGTAGAAAGGATTACAATGTCAGACTTAAACAAAACCGCTCAAAACACCTCTCTGATTCAATTAACCAGAGGGGTGCGAGAGACTATCACTGCTGTTATTGGTGTTCAAACGAGCTTGACAGCTGTGAAAGAAAATCAAAAAGAAATGAAAATTTCAATTGAAGCACTTGCTCAAGGTCAAGAATTACTAAGAGAAAATCAAGAAAAGATTTTAGAAACCTTGGATACAATGAGCCAAGTACTCATTGCAAATCAAACCCAACTTTTAGAGCATAGTGAGCAAGAAACAACTAAGTTAGAGAATTATTTCACTAATAAGCTCTCTAGTCAATTGACCAAAGACTATATTGAACCGATTCATCTACTAGCTAATAACCTAAAAACAATGGACAGCAATGTGCATTACATGGCAGATGAAACCGCAAAAGTCAATGAAACTATGACCAACTTAGACAGTTCTGTTATGGAACTCGCTCAAAACTATGCAGAAAATACCGCTCGCATTGATTCTTTGGATCATCGGATGCAAATCGGCTTAGTAGGTGGAATTGATGCAACCCCTCTTGATTTAGAGCAATTAGATAAAGAACTTGCTCAAACAGAGGAAATTCTATCCAAAGACAATCCAGATTCTGCTTTGCATTCTCTAAAATCCATGGATGATTTAATTCATCAATTAAAAACCTATACAGACACATCAGAAAATGCCAAATCTATTGAAGAAGAGCCATTAAAATGTTATGAAGTTGCAACTGAATCTTTGGATGAACCAGAAACAATCCATGATTAGAAAAGGAAGACACATTTATGTTTGAAAACAACATCATTCAGGAATGTAAGCTACGCTTAGCAAAAAAAGTCAACATTCCCTTAGAAACCCTAGAAGCTCTTCCTTATCAAAGCGAAAAAGATTGTCACAACCCTTTCTTGTATCACAATATGGATCATCTTGTTAACCTGCTTCATAAGATAAAACAAAAGCAAGAACAAGATCCAAATTACCTCATTGTTCTAGATACGGACTATGACACTGATGGTATCAAGAGTGCGTGTGTTCTATCTGGTGGACTAGCCGTTTTCGGTTTTAAGCATGAAATCTATATTCCCTCTATGGCAAATGGCTATGGTTTATCTCCTATTGCGGTAGATGAAATTATTCAAACACACCCAAATGTGAAAGTGATTCTCACAGCAGATAACGGCGCCTTTGCAAAAGAAGGCGTCTCCTACGCTGCCCAAAAAGGTCTAGAAGTCTTTGTGACCGATCACCATCCAGGGAACAAAGAACAACTGGCAACGGCTGCTAAAGTTATTGTCAGCCCAATGGAGCCAGAGAATACTTATCCTTGGCAACACAACGCAGGCGGTTGTGTAGCTTATAAGGTCATGCTTGCCTATGCAACCAAATATGCATCTGATAAACTACCCTTGATTCAACGATTAATTGTCTTTGCTGGAATTGCCAATATGGCAGATATGATGCCTATGCGTGATGAAAACCACATCATTGTCAAAAAAGCAACCAATGATTTAGTAGCCATGCGCAAAGAAAACTATATTTATCCCCAAACAGGACTTCCATATTATGACCGATTATTTACTCGTCTTGCTAGGCTAATGGAAGCAAAACAAGAGCGCAACCCAAAAAAGAAATTACCACTAAATGAAGAACTCATTTCTTGGCACTTGTCTCCGATTTTAAATGCCCCAAGGCGTGTGCATGATACACCTTTAGAAGCTTTTATCTATTTCTTTGAAGAAGACAACTTGTCTAACCAAGCTCTTACACGCTTACTCGATTTAAACGAAGAAAAATCGAAATTACGTGATGAAGCCTTAGCCGCTTATTATGAAGCCTTACCTCAATTAACCTATCCTGAAACACCGATTTTATCCTGCCCACATGGAATTGTAGGTCTGATTGCCAATCAACTAGAATCACCCTATGCTGTTGCTGTTTTTTCAACACAACACGGTACAATCATACAATTTGAACCACAAGATGTCTTAGAAGAACGAATTTCTTGTTCAGCTAGAAGTCAAAACATTCACTTAGGAACACTCATTCAAGCTCTACAACAAGAACATCCTGAATTTCAAATAGAAGGTGGTGGACATGAAGGTGCTGCAGGCTTTAGTCTGTTGACGAAATACTTCAAAGAATTTCAAAAAGCATGGCGAGACACCCAAAATCGCTGGCTTCAATCAACAGACGAGCATTCATTATTCAAGGAATCCGCGCACTACAGCGTCATTTTTACAACAGATGACTTAAATGCTCCTCAAACGAATGATGAAAGAATTTTAGCTAATGGAATTTTAGTCAATGCGAATAATCCACAATCTATGAAAGATTTAATGGAGTATCAAACATGGTTAGAAAGTTTACGCCCCTATGGTCAAGACTTTAATCCCTTACTGGAAGCCGTTATTCTAACCTCATCAACCCAATCATGGGAAATCAATCCTTCTTTCTGGCAAGAAAAGGGCTTTACCTTACAAATTGGCAGCATTCGAGCTGTTTGCTTTGACACCGATTTACGGAATCAAACGCTAGAATTACTAGAACAAGGTAAAACCTTTGAACTCTTTGGGCAACTTGTCTTTAATAATTTTTACGGACGAACGTCCTTACAAATCCAAATAACGAACATTTTATCATGATAGAAAGGAAACATAAGCAACCGTTTAAATAAATAACTTATTCGATTGCTTTTAAAATTTTATTTTATGACAACAGAATTAATATGTTTAAACGGTCGCTTTGAATCCTTTACACATAACTATGAAGAAAGCAACTGGAAGCGTGGAACTGTAAAAATTAACGATTGCGTTGGTTTACCTTTTAAGGTAGAATCTATTCTTCAATTCCAACGAAAACGCAACCAACTAGCTTTCACAGGAACCACCTTTGGTCAACTGGTTAAAAATAAGGAATACACCCTTATTGGTACTCTTCAAGAATTTGAAACAAAGAATGGAAGAATCTCTTACTCTTTAGACGCCCATCAAATCATTACCAAAGTGTTAACCAAAACAGACCTTTGGGATATTCTTCAAAACACTTGTTCTAAAGAACAGGTAGATGAGGTAAGAGAACATTACAGCAAACAATCGGTTCTTAGAACCATTTATGATTGGATGACCAATGACGGGCTTCCTTTCTCTAAAGGTTTAGCAATAACACTAAAACATACCTTTGGCAACCCAGACGCTCTCGCTTTTGAGTTATATTATAATGAAATTAAAGAGCATATCAAAGAGGATAAAAAACTTGCTAAAAAGATCATTCACCAATACGGCGAAAAGAGCAAAGACCAGTTAGCTTACAACCCTTGGGAACTCATGTCAACCTGTCGGCTATCTCTTGCAAGTTGTGACCAAATTGCTTGCTCTTATGAGCATCCAGAAAATGTTGACCCTCTGGACAATCCTTTGCGTCAACAAGCTATTTTAAAAGTTATGATTTTAGAATATCTGGACAAAGATGGATCAACTATTATTCCTTATAAACTTCTTCCACAAGCCTATGCCCTAAGTCCGTATTCTAAAGAAATGGATTATGAAACCTTCCTTGAAAAGATGAAGGAACTCTACACTATTCGTCAAACCAAAGCAGGTTATCAACCAACTGTTTACGCAGAACTCGAAAATGAAATCATGCAATTGGTTGCACCTGTTAATGAAGAAAAACCCCTTTCTTATACCGAAGAGGACATCATCCTTCCTTCTTTTACACTAAATAAGGAACAAAAAACAGCCGTTTTAAAAGCCATTAATCACTTCTTTACCTTGCTTACAGGTGGCCCGGGAACCGGAAAAACAACCATCACAAAAATTATTTTAGACAATCTTCAACACTTACGAGGTTTTGAAGAGGAAGATATTTTACTACTAGCTCCAACAGGAAAAGCAGCGGAACGCTTAACGGAGGTTACAGGCTTTCCAGCACAGACCATTCATTCAGCTTTTCACCTAAAACCCGGAACCCTTTTTCAAGACAGCTTTACCTTAAAAGGCTTGAAAAAATCTCTCTTAGACACCAGACCCCTTATTCCAAAACAAATTGTAGTCGATGAATGCTCTATGTTAGACATTTTCACTGCAGGTGTTATTGCAACCTATGCCAATGAATTTGACATTCCAGTCCTCATGATTGGTGATAGCGACCAACTACCATCTATTGGCAATGGACAAATTTTAAAAGATATTGAAGGACTAACCAAATACAAAACGCATCTGATTCAAATTATGCGCCAAGGAAAAGATTCAGGAATCCCAGAACTCGCTCAAATGATTCATAACGGTATGTTTCCAGATGAAGCATGGATAAAAGAACAAAAAGACATTTTCTTTATTCCTTGTAACAATGAAGATACCCTAGAATATATCCTCAAAGCAGGTCTAAAAAATAAAGAAATTCCAACTGTTTTAAGCCCTTATGTCAATCCACAACCCACTACTAAAGGAAAAGATACCGTCTTCTATCTAAATAAACTCTTACAGCACATTCGCTTAGGATTTGAACCAACAGATTTATTTTATGAAGAGGATCCGGTTATCTTTACTCAAAACAATCCTTGTCGTAAAACAGCTAACGGTACAAGAGGAATCGTTACAGAAAAGGAAATGAAAGACGATAGCTTTTCTGTTACCGTTGCCTATAAAAGTGGAAACGAGGACAAAGAAACCATTGTGCAACCTGATGAATTAAATGAAATTACGCTAGCTTATGCTATGAGCATCCATAAAAGCCAAGGAAGTGAATATAAAAGCGTTACCTTACCTATTTTACGCAATACCGAATTTGTCAACCGTAACTTGCTTTATACGGCCATTACTCGCGCTAAAGAAAAACTGATTTTAATCGGGAATATCACAACCTTTAAAGACGCAGCTGCTCGTCAAATGCGCCTTCGAAAAACAGGACTCAATCAAGAAAGAAAGGAAAAATAAATGAAACTATGTCCCAATTTATTCATATGGATTGTATGGGCCTTTTGCCAACTTATCCTGACAATTACTTTGATATAGCCATTGTAGACCCGCCTTACTTTTCTGGGCCAGAAAAGAGACAATACTATGGACAAAAAATAAGCCCGATTGGTGTCGAACGAGTTTATGAGCAAACTACGGAATGGGAATTACCGACCAAAGAATATTTTGATCAACTGTTTCGTGTTAGTAAACACCAAATCATCTGGGGTGTGAATTACTTCAATAATTACAACTTTGATTCAGGACGTATTGTTTGGGATAAATGCAACGGTCATTCCTCTTTCTCTGATTGTGAACTAGCTTTTTGTAGCTTTCATAAATCCACACGCCTTTTTCGCTATATGTGGAATGGCATGATCCAAGGTAAATCTATTTCTGAAGGTCATATCATGCAAGGTAATAAAGCTCTAAATGAAAAGCGGATTCACCCGACCCAAAAACCTGTTAATTTATATCGCTGGTTACTACAAACCTATGCAAAAGAAGGAGACCGGATTTTAGACACCCATGTCGGCTCTGCATCTTCTCTCATTGCCTGTGAAGAATTAGGCTTTGAGTATATTGGCTTTGAAAAAGACTCCATCATTTATCAAAAAGCCCAACAACGCTTAACCCATTTCCAAAATCAATTACGATTACTTTAAACAAATTTATTTTATTCAGAAAGGACATTCATCACATGTTTCCACCTTTATTTGTATTACGAAATACACCTCTTATACTCTATTGTATAGGATTTATTATCTTGATTGTAAGCTTCATTGTACACATCTTACTCACTCACAAACAAAAATTCTGGATTAAATTTATCGCTAGTCTCATCATGACTTACCCACTTTTTATAGTAAGTCAATTTGTTGGACAAGAGTATTTTCTATTTTTCAACATGTTTGTTGTAATGGAAATTGTTTATAGAAATATTCTCTTTTATGTCCTTCTTTTTAGAATTATTTATCTTCTTCATAAATTCTGGTTCACAGACACCGTTTATTCTCTCAAATTAGACAAACGAAATCCGTTTTTCTATGGACAATTAGCTGACCCATATGCTCTTATGGAGCTTTGGCAAATTTTAAAAACGGAACCTCGTAAATTGTGGAATTCAATACAAACACTAAAGAATATTACAATTAAGAAAGGAAACAAGAAATAATTATGGCAAATTTATACGAACTCACAGGCATCTTTCAACAACTCCAAGATCTGGATATTGATTCAGATATTTTTTTGGATACACTTAATAGCATTGACTTCTTAGAAAACGCAGAATGGAATGTAGAACACTTAGTGCAGCTTATCCGCAACGAGCAAGCCAATGCCGAAAAATTCAAAGCAGAAAAAGAAGCCTTTAAAAAGAAACAAGAAGCTGCCGAAAGAAAAACAGATTATTACAAGGAACAAATTAAAAACTTCTTAGAAGGAACCGGGCAAAAGAAATTCCAAACCAATCTCTTTACCGTCAGCCTTCGTAGTAGTCAATCTGTTACTGTTACAGACGAAACACTCATTCCTGAGGAATTTATCAAAGTCAAAAAAGAAGTCAAGAAAGCAGATATTAAAAAATACTTATCCAACCATGATGAAGTTCCCGGTACTATTTTGACGAAAAAGAATAGTCTCATGATTCGTTAATTGAAGGGAGAATGTATGACACCTTTTCAAAAAACATTACAATCGCTAACGAAAGAATATTCTCAAAAAGTAAATGAAAAAGAAAAGAATCCAAATAAGAAATCCTCTAAAAATCATTGGCAAACCAGTTACACAACAACCATTCAAGAACTCATTGAATCTTCTTATTTTGAATTAACCAAAGAAGATATTCAATCCCTAAAACAAATTCCTCAAGAAATTTACAACCAACTCCCACGCAAACACCGAGAATGTCTTCGTTCCCTTTATCTCATTCTAGAAAAGGAAGAAATCAACCATGAAATTCTTTGATTGCTTTGCTGGAATTGGTGGCTTTCGGTTAGGTTTAGAACAAGCAGGACATACTTGCATTGGCTTTGCAGAAATAGATAAATATGCTCGCAAGTCCTACAAAGCTATTTTTGACACAAAAGGAGAAGTAGAATTTCATGACATTACACAAATCTCAGATGAGTCTATTCAACAGCAACTTAGAGGAAAGTTTGACCTACTCTGTGGCGGATTTCCATGCCAAGCTTTCTCAATTGCCGGAAACCGCCGAGGATTCGACGATACAAGAGGCACTCTCTTCTTTGAGCTGGCACGGATCGCCGCTATTTGCAAGCCCACGTATTGGCTCTGTGAAAATGTCCCCGGACTCCTCACTCACGACAAAGGAAGAACTTTCCAAAAAATCCTCCAAACGATGGATGAACTGGGGTATAATGCAGAGTGGCAATGTCTTAACAGCCAACATTTTGGAGTCCCCCAAAATCGCAACCGCCTCTACCTTATCGGACATCTTAGAGGACGAAGTACCCGAAACATTTTTCCTCTCCAAACAGACTACCAAGAAATTACTAAAGAGTCTCCACCAACAACAAATACCCTTGTCGCCAGATACGGAGAAGCCCAAACCACAGGATCGTACATTATTGAAAATCAACAAACGCCCTTAAAAATTGGAAACACCAATCCCTCTCAAAAAGGCATCAATGGAAATGTTTATGATAGTAACCATCTTGCACCAACTCTGACGACGAATAAAGGTGAAGGCCCTAAAATTTTGCAACGAAGTCATGGCTACAACCAAGGCGGTTCTTTTAACCAAGCTCCAACATTGACCAAAAGTAGTTATCATGAAAATAATTTATTAAAAACGATAGCTAACACCCATATAAATACGTCCAATGTGTTAGAACAACAAACCATCCGTCTAAGAAAACTAACCCCACGAGAATGCTGGCGCTTGCAAGCGTTTCCTGACTGGGCCTTTGAGAAAGCACAAGCGATAAATAGTAATAGTCAACTCTATAAACAAGCAGGAAACAGCGTTACTGTAACCGTTATTGAAACTCTTGGAAAGGAATTGAGCAAATATGAATGAAGAACTCTCACAACTCATGGATTTCTTACTCACTTCCGAACAAAGTTATAAACAATTAGACAGACAACTAAGTCTTTCTACATCTGGAGCTCTTCGAAAATTAAACTCAGAACTTTATGAACAAGTAATGACAACAACTAGTCAATTTCGCTTCATAATGAAATACTTAAAACAAACGCAACTGTATAAAGATTGGATTTTACAAAAAGAACCAAAAAAATTATACAATAGAAGATTGTTGGATTTTAGGTCTTATTTCCACTAGAACCTATAATTGTCTAATGCGATTAGGATACTATTCTTGTTACATCAAAGAAGGAATTATAACAGAGAAAGAACAATCCTATTTAAAAGAAAATTCTTTATTTATAAATGTACGTCATTTATCCAAAAAGCAAATAAAAAGTTTTCGAAGAATTGGTAACAAAACCATTAACGAAATTCAACAACAATTACAAACCGTCCATTATTCACTAAAGGAGTAATCTATGTATCCAGATTTTAAAGATATTCCAAAGACCATTTATTATACCATTGAAAATCTCAAATCATTTCATATTAGTATTTTCAACAAAGAATTACTATTTTATATCATTTTACTAGCCCTTATTAGTTGTGTCATTCTCACAGGTTATACTCTTGTTGAAATGAAAAAAATAAAAACTAAAATCACATTTTATACAATAACAATCAGTATTTTTCTTCTTATATTTGGCTTAGGTACAAATAGTTTATTAAAAATGACTACACAACCCTTTCAAACAAAACAAAAAGAAATGCAAAGCCAACTGCAACATTATTTAGAAAACAAAGTTAGTACCAAAGAACTCAAAACTACTTGGCGATTGGAAAAAATCAACTCTTTTGAAACCGAAACAACAAACCAGATTGAATACTCTTTTGTAAATAGCCAGAATCCTCATCGTCATCTATCTTTATATGATAAAGATGGTGAACCTTTACAAAATAAAAAATTATCTGATGTACAAATAGGACAAACCATTACTCAAATCAAAACAGTCAAAGCAATAGAACTTTCTATTACTTCAAAAGAATCAAATGAAACACAACAATATACTGTTAAATATCAACCAAAAACGAAAAAAGTAACATTAAAGCCCATAAACAGCAATCAGATGCTTCTAAATTTCCTTTTTCGTTCAGAAGACGATGATGTTAAGATTCCATGCCATGTCAGCAATCCCTCTGCATTTTTAGAAAAATCATACACCCTTGATTCACAAATTACCATTAAAGCCAAAACCCAGGAAATCAACACTTTCTTAGCTGAATAGTAACACGATTCGTAGTATAATAATTATAAAAAAAAGAAATAAGGAGACATTTTTCATGACAACATGGCATGTTGGTGGCTTAGCCATTTTACACCGCGTCAACAGTTTAAAAGACGCTGCCGCAAAAGCCAAACACGACGACGTAATTGAAATCCACAAAAACCTCACAGAAAGTGTTCAATTGAACCATGATGTGATTATCAACGGCAACAAACACACCTTAACCGTTCCTGATGATGCTATTGGATTATTATGTAACAATCACATCACGATAAAAGACTTAACGATTCAATGCACAGGACGTAGTAATGCGATCAAAGCAGAAGGAAATATTAAAGCAAATAACCTCACCATTCTCGTACAATCCGGTGCTAGAAAACTCTATCCAAAAGTTATCTGTAATGGTAACGTTGCTAGCTTTACAAACAGTAGCTTACAAAGTATAACGACTTCTGAAATAACCCATTTAACATTACAACAATCACAAATAACCGGCTATTTTGGAGAGCGAAACAATGCCAATACAGATAACGAACTCTCCTACATTGCTGGAAACTTAGAAGCCTTAAATAGTTCTTTATCTCATCTAATCTTACAAGGACAGTCTAAATTAGAACAGTGCCAATTAAATGGTTATATTTCAGATTATGGAACCAGTACTTATACAAACTGTACCTTATCGTTACCCAATCTTCCGAGTAAAAAAGAAGAAAAACAATTCAAAAAATCTCCTTTGTATCAAGACTTAGCCCCTATCTTTTATAGTTGTTGGCTCAAAGGAAAAGAGCATCAATTTATTCAGTTACAAGTAGATGATTCATGGGACAACATCCATCCAGAGCAAACAACTAACATTTTAGGTTTGTATATTGAAAAACAAAAACCATCTGATGAGCAACCTCATGCTCCTGAAACAACCGTTGAAATTAAAGATACCCATCTAGAAAAAAATCAACTAACCCACATGGGTATTTCAGGCAGTTTACGTTTTTCAAACACAATTGATCAAAACCACTGGGAATTACAACCAAATATTGCTTATTCGTTAATCAATAGTCACATCAATAGCAATCGTAAATACGAAACCGCTCTTGAAAAACTAGATCAGATGATTGGCTTAACTTCTGTAAAAGAACGTCTTCATACCATACTCAATACGGTTCAAATTAACCAACAGCATTATAACGGAAATGAAAATACCCAATTTTCTTACCATATGATTTTTGCAGGACAACCTGGAACCGGGAAAACCACAGTTGGGAAAATCGTTGCCCAAGCACTCTATGAAGCAGGCGCTATTCCAAGTAATAAATATACTTATTACAAGCCAAGCGAATGGTTATCGAAATGGGTCAATGCTAGCAATAGCTTAACCCGAGAAGCCCTTGAAAAAGGCAAAGGCGGTGTCATTTTCCTAGATGAAGCTTATGTCCTATCTTTAACAGAAAACGATAGTGTATCCAACACCTCTAAAGAAGAAGTCCTAGCCGAACTACTGGCTTTTATGGAAGAAAATCGAGGGAATACCGTCTTTATTGCAGCAGGCTATCTCAAAGAAATGAGCGCTTTTGTCGCTTCCAATACTGGTCTCTTTAGACGCTTTACTTGGATTCAATTTGAAGACTACAACGCAAAAGAAATGAGCCAAATCCTTCATATCATGTTGAAAGATTATCACGTAACCATTCCGGAGCACCTTTATTCAAGTCTCATTGTTCCTTTGTTTGAGCAACTCATCCAATTAAACTTGTCTATTCCTGACCAATTTGGAAATGTCACCAATGGTGGCAATGGTGGACTAGTCAGAAACGTTCTACAGGGAATGTTAGAACATCGGAATAATCGACTGATTCAAGAACAACTCAACCCTTTAGAATCCACCGAATTAACCTTAAACGATATTAAAGCAGGCTTTAAAGCAGAATTTGATAAAACAACCAACATTCGTTTAAAACCAACCAATTAAAAACAGAAAGAAACAATATGGCAACAGCATTTACAGAACAACAATTAGAGCAAATTAAAAATCAGATTAAAGAATACAATCTGCAGTGTTTAACATTTGACGAATTTCAAGTACAAATGAAGCAAACCTTTGAAGTCATCCAAGCTATTTTTCAATACAAAAAGAAAAAACGCTTCATACGTGTCAACGACTACATTCGCAAACGCACAACGACATCATTTTCTGATTCAGAACTAGAACACCTCATTAAATTGGAAGAGAAACAACTAGCGCAAATTCAACTAGCTCACGCAGATGATGAACGCAAACATCATAATATGCTAGAAACGGCTGACCTCTTCCGCTATACTCATGATGAACACATCCTCATCAATCCAGACGGAACCTATCATGGACTCTTAATTGCAGCTAGATGCGAAGACAAAGAATACAACAACTCCATTTCTTGTATGTGTCCCGTTTCTGTCAAAGTAGAAGAAGGTGGACTTTATGATATGTCTTACAATGTAGAAGTCATCCTCCCCAATACTAAATCCAAAACAGCTCTCATTACCGAAAGTGTTTTAAAACTCCAAACGACGATGAGTAGTCTCAATCCAAATTTAGAAATTTTTGATTATACAGAAATTTTCACTAAACTGTTTGAACATACCATTTTAGAGCATTTAGGTCTGCGTTTGTTTGACGAATATGTAACGGATGAAAACGGGGAAACGCATTACAATAAACACCTCAATCAATTTCGTCTCTTGTATATGAATCAATTCTTAGGAAACATTTTAGCCATGTATTTAGGGCATAACTTATCGGAGGAAACCATTAACTCAGAACCTTATTTATTAGCTAAAATGATTCAATTAAACGGTCTGCCTGAAAATAAGGTCAAAGAACTAGAACAGATTCAAGAACAAATTAATCAGATTAAGAAAGGACTAACAGACAATGACAAAGAAAAAGTGGAAGAAATGGATTAAAGCTATTCAACATTTAGTCCTTATTTTAATCATTCTCATTTTCCCAAATATTTTATTCCCTCTTAGCTTCATTACAGATTTGCTCTGGTTTGGTTTACGAATCCTTGCTTTATTTAGTTATCTCTTTTGGTCTCAAAAACCAAAAGAAATTTCACAAGTAGAATGGTCACTAATTAAAAAACCCATTTTCTTTAAAGCCCTTGGTAGTACAGGATTCTTAATTTTTCTTCAAATTGTCGTTATCAGTTCTATTCCAATAATCAGAAATCAAAAGCTAGAAGTTACGACCATCCAAGCCCATACAACCTATATTGTAACCGATACAACTTGTCCATTTTGCCAAAAAGCAGAAAGTACAACCGATTTGATTAGTTTTATTGCTAATTCGGTTCATACGTTTGATCCAAGATATAAGCCGCTCGTTAAGGTTACAACCAATAAACCAGATAAAGAAACCATTTATTCAACCAAACTAAAAGAAGATTTGAAAAAACACACTAGGTATAAAGGAATGTTTGTTCGTAAGGACTCCGGAGGAAATATCAACAGTCAGAGCTACACAGCTAAAAACAGCAAGAGTAAACCAAAAGAACCTGATTTTGGCACTACCTACGATAATGCTTTAAACTTTGCCTACATGGAATAAAATTTTTCCTCTCCGCTAAATTTAGCGGAGAGGAAAAATTTTGTTTTTTAGCAGCTTTTTTAACAAAAAGCTGCTCCATGAGCCTACGGCTCACACTCTTTGTTTTTGATTTTGAACGCTTGTTTATGAATTAAACAAGCTCCAAATAAGAAAAAAACAACCAAGGAGACAGAATATGCCCGAACAATCTCAAACAAGACATATCTTTTTTGATATGGATGGCGTACTCGCTAAACATGTGGAAGAAGATTACGGAGATAGTCAAAACTATCTCCAACCTCACTATTATCAACACAGAGAACCCGACGAACGTGCCTGTAAGCTATTCACAGCTCTTGCCTATGACGCAAATCCTGATAATCTACAGTTACATATCTTAACCAAATTAAATCCCGATTGTGCCCTTAGTTTAGACTGGTACTACGACAAACAGAAATGGCTAAGACAACAGTTAGCCCCTTTTCAACTACCTCTATCAAATCTCATTCCTAAAAAATGTGTCTTCTTTCATATTACCCTAGATTCCAAAGTCAATAAAGCTCGTGGTATTTTAGGTCGTAATTTAAATGGACACGATATTTTGATTGACGATTTTGGAGATAACTTGAAAGAATGGGCGACGGCAGGTGGAACAGCTATCAAATATGCCAATCCTAACTCCCAAGGTCGTACATGGAACGGCCCACGGATTCCAACCACCATGCCTGCAACAGATATTCAACAATTTCTCTATGCTTACCTAGAGATACAACCATGGAAGGAGATACATGATTTCAATTAGTAAAACCCATTGCGGACACCAATTCCACCAAGCCAAAATTGATCTATACTATCATATTAGTTATAAACTCAACACTCAAAAAAAAGTGGAAAGCATCCAACTGATTCCTAAAGCTCCCTATCATTTAGCAACCATTTTAATCAAAAACAAAACAGCTTTTAAGAACTTTCTCTTTGACTGGCGCAAATACGGTCAAGAAAAACCTTACCGCAGATACAAAATTATAACAGATTAGAAAGGACACCACCTTATGCCTGAAACAAAACAAGCAACCCCAACAAAAGAAGAACAATTCACCAACTACGAAAACATGCTCAAACAAGACCCTGAAATTAAAGCCTTGCTAGAGCAATATAACACCTTTACATCACAACTCCAAGCCGCTAAAGAACACAATCGTCCATTGAAAGAACGTACTCTTTACTTACAAAGCTTAATTGAAGAATTAGAAAAAGAAAACAATGTTTTTGCGGCTAGCCAATACAAACTCCTAATTGCTCATTTAATCACACTAAACGATGATCTTTTGGTACAAGCAGCTACATGGAAGAAAACGTTGAAAGATATTTGGAAATATTGTAGCGACCAAGCACGTGAGTTCATTGGTGGAACTAGTGGTGCTATTACTCATCAATTAATGTTTCAATGGACAGAAGATTTCTTAAAAGAAGAACCAAAACCAAAAGCTAAAAAGAAAACAATTAAAGAAAAAGCTACAAAAACAACCCCTAAAAAGAAAGAAAAGAAAACAGAAACAAAAGCAACCAAAACCGTTAAAGAAGAAAAACCAGCCGAAGTTAATACAGCAGAAGTAATGGATCTCTTTGATGATCTGTTTTAAGAGGTGAATGTTTTATGACAACCACTTCTTACAATCCAAATCTTTTTAGAGATCCTAATCTTCTTACTCCTAAACAAGAACGCAGTATTCTCTTTATTGAAAGTACCTTACATGTAAACTATACAGGAAAAACAAAAGCAGACGCTTCCCAATTCATGTACCAATATTTTTACAGCGCCAAAACCATTCGTCGTATTTGTGATACCCTACACATAGAATATAAGGGTCAATCTGAAAAAGAATCAAAAGCCTTTATTGAACAACATTATAGCCAAATGATTTTATCAAATCGATAATAAAACAGAAAGGAAATTTATGAACCTCCAATTCATCTACCCACAAAACTGCCCTTTAAAACCCCTTGCCATTCCCCAATCTTTTTTCAAAGAACTCGTTGTAGATTTTTTTCCTGTCTATATCTGGAAAAATAAAGAAAAAACCATTCAAAGTCGTGACGAACTCAGTACCAATATCGTAGAAAAACGCTTAATGAAAACAAGCAGACTCACCTTCATTGAAACCCCTAAACGCATTGCGATTAACCAAGCATCTAAGACAAAATTACAACAACTAATCTTTGTTTTCACCCAAGAAATGAATCAAGGAAAAGAAACCATTATAGTTCAACTCATTCAAATAGATGAATGGTCAAACAACACACGCAAAAGCTATCAATATACATGGAATCCAGATCAAGGATATGCATGGCAAAAAGGACGTCAATCTTATGCTAATTCATTTTATATGACAACCTTATACGAATTTGACGCACCAAACGTGTATGACAAATACCAAACCATCTCCGAATTAAAATACCTGCCAGAATCTGTTATTCGCAAACTTCAACATCTAATAGGTAGTCACTACTTTCGCTATATGAATCGCCTTTATAACTATCGATCAACAATTGAATATCTAAATAATATTGGCGCAAGTCAATTAGCTTATGACATTCCCCAAGTCACAAACTATTACTCTACCGTCAATATGAATCGCTTGCAACCGAAACGCTTGCGAAAAATGAAGCAATTATTGAAAAACCTTAATCCAAACTATTTAGAATATTGCTATATTTTGGATTGCCAAAAACACGGCTATAAGATTCAATTAGGTATTTTCCGTGACTTCGGAATAAGAGAACAAGATTATCGTACTTTTTCAGGCTATACAGACAAATCTTGGACAAAATTTGAGAACTATCTCGTCAAAGCTCATAAACAAGAGCCAAGACTCCAAAAACGAGATATTCAAGTCGATTATTTTGATTACCTAAAACAAGCCTCTGATTTAGGATATGATTTAAACGATTCCTCTTATCTCTTTCCTAAGAACTTCCGCAAAGCACATGACCGAGTATTAAAAGAAACCTTGGATAAAGAAGAACAAACAAATGGCGAAAAATTGCACGCTCAAAATCAGGCTTATCAAGAACTCAAACAAGAAAAAGAAGCCACTTGGACACAAACCATTGGCTCTTACATTTTCCGTTTACCAGAATCTATTTCCGAACTTAAATGGGAAGGCAAACGCCAACACCATTGCGTCGGTTCTTATACAGAACGCATTTTACGAGAAAAAACAAATATCGTTTTCGTTCGAGATGTTGAACATCCAGATGACGCTCTTTATACCATGGAACTAGATAATACAAAAGAACATAAATTGGTTCAAATTAGAGCAAAGTATAATAATAGCCCAGAAGATAAAAACATTCGTACCCTTATTAACCAATACCGTCAACTCATTTCTCAATCAGCTTAGAAAGGAAACTCAAAATCATGAAATTTGATTTCACCCTCACGGTTCCAGATGAAGATATGAAAGCCCTCCTTCAAACAGATCTAATGGATACCAAAAAGCGTCAAGAAATCCTAGCCAAAGTAATTTACTCCTTAGACATTGATTACAAAAAAGATACCGTAACTCCTGCTTCCCAAACGGCAGAAGAAGCGAAAGCTAATCACGAAACCTATACAAAACAAATGGATTACATTCGTGAATTGCGCAGTAGCATCATTACCAGTTTTCAACCCTATTACTATCAAGCCATTGAACAACCAGCTCTTTCCTATTATATTCGTGACCTCATTTGCGGATTACTCTCTTCTTTAGATTTAGACAAGCCTTACGAAGATAGTGAAACCTTAATTGAAGACTGCTTTTACAATTCTATCATGGATGGAACACTCACTTTTTCTACCAAAGAAAGTGAACGTCTTCTTAGCTCCTATTTCGAAGAGTTTATTAACTATTTAAAAGAAAATCCAGAAATCAATCTACGTCAAGTTTACGGCGCAGAACAAATCTGGCTTATTTGTTGTTACGACTGGGCTAGAATGTTACTAACAGATTTACCAGCTTTTGACGAAAACCTAACTTCTAAAACTTATCAAGATATGCTAAATGAACTTCTTAATCTTCCAGATTCCATTTTGGATGACTTTGAATTTAATTACTAAGAAAGGAATAATTCCACATGACACCCAGTATTGCAAAAGTTTATCAACTCTATTCTAGTCGAAACACGCCACTTTCCGCACAAATCATTGAAACACCTAATGGACATAAAACTCTTATTTCCTATAATTCCGTCATTTTTGAAGTAGATGAAAACCATAATCTGCTCTATTTATCAGATAAATGGGACTATTCTAAAACAACGACGTCACATATCAATAAAGCCATTGATTTTCTAAACGAAAGCAAACAAATGGACTTAGCACCACTCACCAATGCTCAACGAAAAGCAGCGCTTAAACGCTTTTACAGAAAACAAGAAAAATAGCCGTTTTAACAACTAATTTTCGAAATGTCCATTAAAAAGGAAATTTTTCAAAATGTCCTTTAGAAAAGAAACTTTATGACCACATCAAACCAACCTCTCATCCTTATTCGTGCCCTTGAACAAGACATTACCGTTCAACAAATACCTTCTTGGGAACTTGCCACACGAGAACTTTTAGCAACTGTTCAAGAAGATATTCGTGATTCCGAATTAACAGCAACCCTTAAAATTGCGATTGAAACAGAAGACACTGATTCACTTGAAGACTTCTTAAAAATACAGTATAATTCAGATAGCGAATGTCAACTAAATCATCATTATTTAAAACTATACCTCTCAGACTACCTTGGTCTCAATCTTTTATATAGGATTGAACCTTTAAAATATTACCATGCTTAAAAAGGAAACCAACCATGTTTGAAACCATTCTGATCCCTTATTCACAAAAATATGTTGATTTTTTCAATAATGAAATTAAAAAAAGTGATCAACAACGACTTCAAGAAACGCAAACGATTTTACAATCACACCCATCTTTTCGAATGTATTCAAAAGATTCCGTTCATCACATTCTAAAACCCTTAATGAGAAAAAGTATCAAACTTCCTACACCTATTCCAACCTTTATTTATATCCATGAAAAAGGCTATTTTGATTTCTATACCGGAATTGATATGCCTTATTTCAATGGTGAATACATAAACCAACAAGGCTATATAACAAAAAATATAAATCCTACTGAACTTGAACAGAAAAGCCAAGACTATAAAACAACAGTTGACTTCTTACAATCAGACAACTGTAAACAATTTTTAGTCAATTATGTTGCAGACCGTTTACATATTCTAAAGTTAGAAGATGAACTAATAGAAGCAAAACAAAAATTTCGTCAATTATACTACAACAATGAAAGAAAGGAATTTTCAAAATCATGACAACGATTTATCGCGTCCGATCTGATAATTATCCCTTTGACGGTTATTGGACAGAAGACACCCAAACCATCCGTAATGACGTAGAAGATTTCAAAAACTGGACAACCGAAGACGGTTACTTTGAAGGCACTACTATTGAAGTGGAAGCTCTTTCTTTAGAAGACATTACCGGTCAAAGTGAACCAACAGACTTTACCAAAGTCATAAAAAAATGGGAATTAAAACAAATTCAACCAGAGAATGACAAGGATGAACCCTACTTAGATTGGGTACAGACGCTCTAAAAACAAAAGAAAACAAGGAGAAATCATGAGTACATTAAAAACAGCTAAGAAGAAACATTACATTCTCAAATGGTTTCTTCTTAGTCTTCTAACCAGTCTTTTCCTGATTGCAGCAGGAAGCGGACTCTATCTCTACCTTAACTTACAAAACCAACCCACCATTGACAAAGCTCAACTATCTGTTTATGATACCAGTCAAATTACCGATCAAAACGGAACAGTCATCTGGAAACCAACCAATAAACGCATTGGTACATCTAACTATGAACAAATTCCAAATCTCATTAAAAAAGGGATTGTTGCCGTAGAAGACCAAAGCTTTTGGACACACAAAGGCTTTGACTGGCTCACAGTTGGTAAAACCTTACTAGGTGTTGCTTACAGTAAAATCAACAAGAGCTACCGCCCACGCGGAGGAAGTAATTTAGAGCAACAACTAATTAAAAATGTTTACTTCAATGGTGGTAAAGGTGTCAATACCAATAAGCGCAAAATCCAAGAACTCTTTCTGGCAAAACAATTAGATGAAAACTTCTCTAAACAAGAAGTCATGACCATGTATTTTAATAACTTAGAATACGCCGAAGGAGACACAGGCTTAGCAGCTATTGCCAAAACCTACTTTGGAAAAAGTTTAGATCAATTTGCTGAACGCACCCCTGAAAACATTGCCCAACAAGCCTATTTAATCGGTCTAGGTCAAGCACCAAGTGACTACAACCTCTATACCAATCCTGACTTAGCACACAAACGCATGCACGTAGTCTTAGGGGTACTCTTAGATAAAAAAATCATCACCAAAGCAGAATATAACACTGCTAAAAAGGTTGATTTAACTCAAAACTTGCAACCTCGTTTTACAGAAAGTGAAGCCCAACGGCAACAGAATTTGAAGTACAAGACCTATACGGATGAAGTTTTGAAAGAACTAACTGTTAAAGGCTATAATATCAATGAAGCCACTCTTACTGTCAAAACTTTCCTCAATACAGAAGTTTATGACACTGTAACCGCTATGTCCCACGATCCTCACTATTTTCAAGACGACAATGAACAAATTGCGGTCAGTGTTTTAGATAAAGACGGCAAAGTAATCGCTATGGTCGGTGGACGCTCTGACCAAGACGAACTCAACCGAGCAACCCAACAAACACGGTCTTCTGGATCTTCCATGAAACCTTTCACAGCTTACGGCCCACTCTTTGAATATCTTGGGAATCAATACAACACAGCTTCGCAAATTTCCAGCGCTCCTTATTTGTATCCTGGAACCAATTTCACCATGAACAACTACGGTGGCTATACTTACGGTATTGTCAATTTGCAATATGCTTTACGTATGTCTCTCAATACCCCTGTTGCGAGAATTGATGATGAAATCTTAGGCTCCAATCGCATGAAAGCTTTCCTTGCTAAAAATGGCTTAGATGTTAAGGATTCATATTCTGCTTTAGATGGAATTGGTCTTAATATTTCCACCTTACAAGCAGCCGCAGCCTATAATGCGATCAATAATAAAGGACGTTATACTAAACCTCGCTTTATTGATTCTATTACCTTTATTGATAAAACAACGACTACTTTTGAAGCTGAAACTCATCAAGCCATGAATGAATCAACCGCTTTTGTCCTTACGCAAATGCTTCGCGGTGTTCCTCAAACGGGCTTTACAGCCCCAGCAGCTGCCATTCCAGAATGGCAGGGTTATGCTGGGAAAACCGGTTCCGTTGCCTTAGATGAGAATTCTGGCGCTTATAATGCTTATGGTTTAGGCGGCTCCGATGTTTGGTATGATTCCATCACAAATGGTGGTTATTCAATTTCAATCTGGCAAGGCTATGACAAACCCAATGAAAGCCCAATGGTGGCAGATGATTTCAAAGGTCATCAACTTCTCAATCGAGACTTACAACGCTATCTCAACCAAAACCGAAATACCATTGAAAACTGGACACAACCAAACACCGTTCAGACCTTATCTGGTTCAGGACTCAATACTTTTTATCAAGTTTTAGACAGTAAAGATAACCAAGCGGAAACAACCACTAGTGTTACTCCTATCTCCAACTGGTACAATTGGTTGAAACATCAACCTTTGAAAACCGAAGACATCAAGGACAATCCTAACTGGGAAAAAGAAGCGCTAAAAGATAAGCTCTATCCGCTTTTTAAACAAGGATTTAATGCGAATAATACAACTATTTTAGAACCAAGCATTTACAATTTATTACAGCCCTAGAAAGGAAACCTCATGGAATTTTACCACCGTTATAACAACCAAAAAGATTTAGAAGACTGGATTACGCAATTCTTTCAAACTTTAAAAAAAGAAACTGAAACACTCTATCAAGAAATCAATAATTTAAAGAACTTTGAAGATTATGCCAACACTTACGAATTAGACATTCTAGTAAACTGGTTTGATGAGTTAGACTTGAAAGGTACTTCTATTTTATCTTTTATAAACGAAACAGAAAATATCTTCATGCCAATGGAAAAAGCCAAAGAACTCTCTCCTACTCTTTTGACCCCTGTTACTGTCCCAACCCTTTTTGATGAAGAAGAACAAGGTATTTTTATCACAAAAACAACGATCAATCTACCTGAAAACATTGAAGCCATCTTAAAAGATTGGGAGTTAAGCCCACAATGGAAACCGTCAACCCTTGGTTTACCTATACAACAAGTGATTGAAATTCCCATTAATATTTATTAAAAAAAAGAAAGAAAGGAAACTCCCATGTTTAACAACAAGAAAAGAGAGATTCGTTACGAAACCAAATCCATTACAGGTCGACGGATTCATCAAAAGCTCTTGAAAAAAGAAAAAACAGATAAGCGAATTAAACGAACCACTCTCTTATTTGTTCTTCTTTCTCTTTGCTTTTTAGGCGGGATTACCTTTTTCATCGTCAAACAATACCAAACAACCAAACATTGGACAAGTACCGAATTGTCTCAGCATTACAATCAGCTTCCACCTGAACTCGTGAAAAATCACATTTCTAATGATTTATTAGCCGATGTCAATACACTTGGAAAACTGAATCAAACCATTGATCAATTGAGCACCAAAGAAAAACTCAATCAGAATGATGTGAAAAAATTAAAAAAAGACCTTAAAAAAGGTCAAGAACTCCTTAAAAAGCACCAACTGAAAGCGGGTCAATACGTCTCTAAGATCACTTTTGGTCAATGGATGATAGATACCACCACCTTCCTTCAAAGTGCCTACAATGAGCCGGATACAGCTAAATTAGCAACCTTGTTAAAAGAAACTTCTAAATCTTCTTATGCACTCACAACCATCAAAACTCTTCAAAAAGTAAATGATGACTATACAGCATTGAATACCTTTTTAGAAGAATCCCTACCAACTTTTGTGACTGAAAATAAACAGGTCTTAACCTTACGCGTATTGAATGCAGACGAAACCAAGCAAATCTTAGAAAAGAGTAAAAACTTAACAGCTTTTCCAGCTCTTGAAAAATTAAGAAAAAACCTTCAATCTACAAACTGGAAAAAAGCCCAAGAACGCAAAGGCTCTTTTGAAAAGGAAGCTGCTTGGAAAGCTTTCCAAAGCCAATTTGCACAACTCTACCAACATGATTATGTACAAGTCTCTAGTATCAAAACCTTAGAAGATGCGAAAGTCTATGGAAATGCGGCCATTGAAAATGCAACCGATAAAGACGGTTATGTTTTATCCAACCAATCCAGCGTTTCCCAAATTGCTTTAGAAGACGGAACCCTTTTAAAAAATAGCCAATATATTAGAAAAGGGACTCCCATTCTTGTTACCATTAAAGCAGATTATAAAGAAGTTCCAAAACCCTCTTCATCCTCTAGTTCCTCACAATATAGCTCTTCAACATCCTCTAGCTCGGATACAAAAACATCATCCGATACAGGAGCATCTTCCAGTACATCCTCTACATCATCGTCATTAAATAACTAAATTTGTTACAAACTTGTAAAAATCTCTGATTGGAAAATCAAGAGATTTTTTGTTATCGTAGAAAGTGAAGATCATAACAGAAAGGAATTCTTTTATACATTTATATATGAAATCAAGAACAAAAACACTCACAATAACAGGTGCAACCCTTGTAGCCAGTCTCCTTTTCGGAACACAACTAGCTCATGCAGATAGTATTCCTGAATTAACCAGTCAAAAGCAAAGCCTAGAACAACAACTTGTTCAGCTAAAAGCCAATCAATCAAAAACAGAAATCATGCTTTCTTTAGAAGATTCTAAGAAAAGCGCTAGTTCTATTTCTTTACAAGCTCAAAAAATCAACACAGAAGCCAAGACTAAAGAAATCAATCAAAAGATTGCCAATCTTACAGCTCTAATTGATGCAGAAAATGCTCGAATAACTGCTGAAAAGGCTCGTCAAAAAGCAGAAGCAGAAAAACAAGCCGAAGAACAGCGTATTAATGCGCTGGCTCACCCCTCTTACACCAACACAGAAACCAATTCTTACCCACAACTTCAATGTACATGGGGTGCGAAAGTCTTAGCACCGTGGGCAGGAAACTACTGGGGCAATGCCAGTCAATGGGCGGCATCTGCTCTCAGCGAAGGCTTTACAGTAAATGATACCCCAGCTGTTGGTAGCCTAGTGGTTTGGAATGACGGTGCTTATGGACACGTGGCCTATGTAACCGGTGTTCGATCAAACACTGAAATTCAGGTCTTAGAAGCTAATTACGGTGGCTCTGCTTATGCGGCTAATCCAAAAGGAATTCAAAACTACCGTGGCTGGTTTAATCCTATTGGAATTCAAGGAAGCGTCAGCTATATTCATCCAAAATAATAAAAACACACAAAGGAGACTCCTTTATGCCAGATCCTTTTCAATTGAACCAACAATCAACAATTGCCTTTTCACCAACAGAAATCAATCAACGCTATGACTATCAAATTACAGGAGATATTCGTCAAAATCAGAGAATTTTCAATGATTTATACTTTTTATGTAATCTAGCGCAACAAAGATTATCAATTGGGTATGGTGATTTGATAACACTTGTGTACAATGAAAAACAAACTCCAACCGCTATTTGTCAAAAAGTAAAGCATACCACAAATCATAATGAAGTTATGCTTACTATTGTTCCAGGTCTTTATACACCTGAACAAACCAAACGATTGGTTCAAGAATTACTATAAAAAAAGAAGAAAGATAAACAAATATCTTTCTTCTTTTTTGCTTCATGTTAATGCAAAAACATCTTCATCTGTTTCTAACTTTCCGCTAAATAACTCATCTAGCCCTTCAAGGGTTGGTAATTGCTGCCGCGTATGCTCTACCAATTGTGCAAGGTCTACTTCTTTTTGCAAAGAAGATTCCTCTGCAAAAATAGCCACATCTCCTAAAATAGCAGGAGACAAAACAATTGTTTCAGCCTTAGCTTGTTCTAACAAATCATCGGAACACTCAAAGCCTTCTAAGAGCTTATTATCACAAGCAACAGGGTCATACGCATGCATCCGATTATCACAAATCGCATCTGCTAAGGAATAAGATTCCATTTTATAAGAAGCATCCTCTTCTTGATCCATTCCCGGTTGAACCGATAAGGCAGCAAAGGTCTCATGTTCTAAAAAGGTCAAAGCTTCAACAGAAGCACCTTTGTATTCAGAAAAGAGATTTTGAATCCCTGCTCGTTGTCTTGGCCCAAACCCTTGCTTAATAGAACGATTGAGTAAGTAGGTGGAAAGAGCAGAACCAGAAAGAATATGTTCTTGATTTCCTAATTGATACTGTACCATATGTTTTAGAAAACCATCCTTTCTAGTCTATCTTAGTCCATTTCCATTCCTTGGTCTTGTTCTTGACCAATCTTCAAGGTCAAATCATCAAACAAGGCATCCAAATCCACAGGTGCTAATTTAGATTGTAAACCGCTGGTTTCTTTAACAACAGGTTCAGCCGTCTGTTGTTCAGCCACAAAAGGTTCTCTTACGGAACGAGATTCCGCAATTGTTTCAGGTTGACTAGCAACCGCTACATCACCTACTTGTTGCGCTTCTAATTGAGCTGTATAATCAGCTAAAGCCATACGATTATCTTCTTTTCGATGTTCTTGTTCCGCTAAAAGCTGTTCTCCTTGTTGCGTCAAAGCAACTGCTCGTCGCGAAATAACAGAGAAAGCTTCTACGGCTTTTGATAGGTCACTCATAGATAAAAATTCCTTTCTGATTCATTCGTTATAAATGAAAAATAGTTACTTTTTTGATACTATTAGTATAACATAAAAAGAAACCAAATGAGACAAAGCCGTTCTTAATTTAAAAAGAGCTATCTTGGTTTGCTTACGCAAACCCGCTATGAGCCTACGGCTCATACTCCTCCAGTTTTGGTTCTGAGACCTTGTATAAAAACAAATTGGTTTTCATACAAAACCAAGACAAAAAATACACTTGAAAGGAGCCTTTGTGAACTACATCATTTTAAAATCCGGTTCAGACGGCAATTGTAGTATGTTAGACAATTTCTGTCTGATTGACGTTGGAATTACCCAAAAAGAACTTAATCAACGCCACATCTACATCCCCCATATTCGTATCGCTTTTGTCAGCCACAAACATAGTGACCATGTAAATTTAGCAACCATTCACCGCTTGTTCAAAGAAGGCTGTCAGTTGTATCTGCCACAAGCCGTCATTAACCAATTACATGAACGCTACTTTATTCCTTATGGACAAGCAACCGTTCACCAACTGGAATCTTTTTCCAGAAAATCCATTTTCATCAAAGATTATAAAATTACGCCTGTTCCACAACAGCATCAGGACTTAATCAATTATGCTTTTATTGTTGAACAAGGTCACAAACGCCTTTTATATGCAACCGATTTAGATACCGTTCATCCGAGCACCTTAGGGGACGGTTTAAATCACTTAGGCTTCTTTGATATCTTAGCCTTAGAAGGCAATTATGATGAAGTCTATATTCGTGAATTTATTGAAGAAGTGCTAACAGAGTATGCCCCTAATACGGCTTGGCAAAACTGGACAACTTCTCAAATTAGTGATTGGACAAAACACCACTACCAAATCTTACCCAAAGAAACTCGTAGTCAAGTGTATCGTGCCCTTCAAAACTATCGCCATTTATCAAAACAAGAAGCTCGAAAATATGCTCAAAAACATTTAAAACCAAATGGAATTTACTATGAACTTCACAGAAGCTCCCAATTTTACAAACGCCCACAATTAGAAGAAAATGAGGAAACAACATCACCATGACCCTGACAAACCAACCCAATATGTTTGATGTAGATAATTTTGACGATTTAATCAATGAAACGATTGCCAACTTTGAAAAACATCAAGCAGCCTTTGAAAATCCAACACAACCAATTGAGTCAACATCTGTGACTCAATCGCAGCCAAAAGTCCAACAACCTTTGAAAAATCTCAATCAAGCACAACAAGTTATCCTTACACCTAATTTTAAAGACCTGTTAGCCCAAGTACCTGAGAAAAACACCTACAAATACGGCAAAGCTCACCAAACGCAGAATAAACCCGTTACTCCACAAACCACACCACTCTTATCCCAAGCTGCACGTAATGAATTCTTAGGAAAGAACACACCTACAAATAACCAACTAGTAGACATTCCACAAGAAACGATCGTACATGAAACAACCAATTGGTCACAAAATGCAACAGAACCTCTTCCAACCTTCCAAGAACCAGCTACTCAACCGATTCAATTTATTCCACCTGAGAACACGACGTCTCAACCAATGGCAAGTCAAGAAGCGGCCTTCTATCAACCAAAAGCACAAGCAAAATCGACTCAACCAAAACCAAAAGCAAATCAAACAGAACCAAACATCTGGCCAAAAGATTTAACTCTAGATGATAAAATTGAGTATTTTATCAAACATTTAACGCCAAAACAAGCCCGTGAAATCTTACGCAAAGCCTTCCAAGAAAACTAAAAACAGAAAGGAGCAAACTCATCATGGCTTTTAACAAAGAGCAACAAGAACTCATTGACGCTCCTTTTAACCAACGGGTCGTAGGAATTGCAGGAGCAGGAACTGGAAAAACCACGACCATTCTAGGACGTGTCACACGTGTTCTAGATACCTATCCGGTTGGTAAAGTCCTATTGATTTCCTTCACTAATGCAGCCGCTAAAGAACTAAAAGATCGCTTAGATGAACAATTGACAGACGCCGATAAAAAACGTGTCATGGTTGGTACTTTTCACTCCACCATTACCCGTCTCATTCGCAAACAAGCCGTAGCCGTTGGGTATAGTCCGAATGTTCAAACCTTAACCGATTCAACAGCACGCGCCATGTTACAACTGATTATTAAACGCAATGAAGATTTATATGACAAAGTTATGCAACAGTACAAAAATGGCGACGAAGAAAAACTAACCTTAAAAATCACAAAAGATATTCAAAGTTCCGTTAGTTTGTTGATTAACCGTGCCAAACCCCAAGAAATCTTAGACGGTGTTTATTCCCAAGAAACCGTTTCTTTCATTGAAGGGCGCAGCTATGGGCTAAAAGTCAATTTCTTACATGATTTGTTCTATAAAAGCTTACGTCAAGGAATGGAAAATAATGTCATGACCTATGATCATATCCTTTTTGTCGGCTATCTTATGGCTAAAAATGGCTTACTTGCCCAATTTAGTGAAGGATTAGTCTATGTTTTCGTTGACGAATATCAAGACACCAATAACCTCCAAGATGAATTTGTAAAGCTAATTTGTGGTGAAAACTTGACCCTAATCGGTGACGTGGATCAAGCCATTTACGGCTTTCGTGGCGGACAAAGTGACTTTATGTTAGAACATGCTAAACAAGGACGCGTCATTAACCTACACACCAACTACCGCAGTTATCAACCAATTTTGGATCTAGCCAATCGTGTCATTGAACACAATAAAATTGGTCAAGAATACCGCAAACCTCTAATAGCTTATAAGGACATTGACAAGGACTATAAAGGAATTACCCATATCTTAGCTCAAAATGCCAACCAAGAAGCTCATTTTGTCGTCAAAAAGATTAAGACCTTACTGGAAGATTCTTATACCTCACCAGAGGATATTGCCCTTATTGTTCCAAGTCGAACCGTTGTAGCCGTTTTAAAGCAAGCCTTAGTCCGAGCTCAAATTCCCACAAAAGACTTGACGAAATTTGCAGACTTTCTATCCAGTGATGTGGTGACAGACACCTTAAATTACTTGCGTATCTATATTGACCCCAAAGATAGCTATGCTTTTTTAAGTGTTATTAACACTCCGTCTCGCAAAATAGGTGCGAAAGCCATTGACAAGCTCATGAATGAAGCCCAAAAACACAATATGGGCATTATTGAATATGTACTAAGTAATCATATTAACAACTTGTCTAAAGGCTTAAAAGAAAGCCTGCAACAAGTTCGAGAAATGTATGGACAGCTTATTCACCCACCAGAAGATATGACCCTTTGGGATTTAGTCTCCGATGTTTGGTCAGAAACTGGTTATTACTTCTGGCGCTGCAATGTCAAAGAACCCAAACTTCATATTGAAAATTTCCAATTACTAGAAAACATTATCCAAGACTTTGACAAACACTACCTACGTGATTATACAGGAACAACACTACATGACCGTGTTAGTGACTTTTTACAAAAAATGAGCGAAGATGCCGTTAACTCAACAGACACAGGCGTTACCTTAACCACAGCACATACATCAAAAGGATTAGAATGGAAACACGTCTTTATTATTGGTATCGAAGACGGAACTTTCCCAAGTTATCTGTCTAAAAATCCAGACTTAACCGAAGACCGAAATTTGATATATGTTGCCATTACCCGTGCACAAAATAGCTTAACTCTCTGCCAAAGTCTTCATCGTCCTGGATTCAAGGACGAACTAAAGCCTAGTCCTTTCCTCATCGAAGGTGGACTCACCAATCCTTTCAAATTATAAAAAAAGAAAAGAAAGCGAGAATATAAAAATTTGATTACCCTTTACTCTAAAAATCATTGTCAAAAATGTCACATGACCAAAAAATTTCTAGAACAAAAAGGCATTCCTTTTATAGAAATCAACACAGAAACGGATGAAAACAAATCCTTTCAAGAATATATTCAAGAATTCAAAGAACAAGAATTTCACTCCTTTCCAATTGTCAAAACCCCAACCGAAAGTTGGTGTGACTACCGTTTAGATAAATTACGTAACTTACTTACAAAATAGAAAAGAGATTTTACAATGAAATATGAGATTAAAAAGCCCAAAAACGAATATGACCCAACAACTATTGTCATCACAGTCCCCATATATTCAATATTAAAACCAGACATTCTAGTAACCATAGAAACAAATAAAGATGAAGCTGACCTACAACCATTCTTAGAAATTATAGAAAATGCGGAAAATTCTACCGATTTATACGATGCTTTAGATAACCCTGAACCTTTTGACCAAGGTTGGTTTCCATTTGATGAAGATGAAATCAACGCATTGTTAAGTGGAACAGATCCTATTGAAATCATCCGCCAAGTAGTTTTTGGCAATATTCAAAACTGGAACGATAACTGGATTCGCTACAATGCTTATGGAAACTTAGAAAGTACCTATCATGTTGATTACGATAATGATATTCACGAAATTCTTGAACAATTACTAGAAGAAAATACATAAAACAAGAGCTAAAAACGAACTCTTGTTTTATGCTATACTAAAAAGAAAGGAGATTTTTACCATTGAAAGCTGAATACTTAGAAAAAGCAGTCACATCTGCTGAAAATAATCAAATTTTAAAGCCTGTCCTAAAAGCTTCTTATTCGCTCATTCCTTTATCTAAATTGAAAGTCATGCAAATCGCTCAAAAAGTCAATGACCAACTGGGATATCCTTTATTTGAAGATATTTATTACCCTCGTCTAATTCTTGATTTTGCCCGTGTCACTCGTGCCGCACAATACAACGCTGTACATCCAATTGATGAAAAAAAGGGGAATAATAAATGACAACTTTAAAAGATACAATTGACGCTCAACTGAGTAATCACATCAAAACACAAAATATTCTCTATGAGAATTTAGTTGTACCCGCTCTACAAAGTAATGATATGGAACAAATTAACAAGGCATATCAAGACTATCAAAAAGCACTAGGCGGATTTGATAATCAAGCTTATAAAAAAACGATTCAAATTTTAACAACGACAGTTAAAGAACAAGATCCAAAACGCTTTAGCCAAATGATAGACCTATATGATAGTGTTCCTAATTACATTACTTATCGGAATAACTGGGATAAACAAATCAAACTTATTTTAGAAATGGACGGTTCTAATCAAGACAAACAAAACATGATTAATTCATTAGATTACAACCGAACCAAAGAACATAATAAAGTGATTCAGCTATATAACGAGTTGAATAAACTCGCAAAAGAACATCATATTGCACCACCCTATCCAACCGATCACGAATTTGACAAAACAAATAGTCAAGACCGTGAACAAGTAGCTGAAATTTTATCCAAACATGAAACTCTTTTTGAAAACAGTCATTTATTTTTAGAAGATGAAGCTAAAAAAAATCAAATAGAATCTGAAACGGATAAATTCAAAAAAATGAGTTTAACAGAATTAAAAGATTATGCTCTTTCTCATCAACAAAAAAAGAAAGAGCCACAATCAACTTCTACATTTGTACAAGCAAAAACAAATGAAAAAGGAATCATTGAATTTAACAATGAACAATCGTTTTCAAATCCCTATATTGCAGGTGTACAAAAAAAAGGAATGGCCATTATTAATAATCAAGAAAAATTCATTAAACTGGACGAATTAAGCAGCAGCATTCCAGGACATTGGGAAAACAATTTTAATGCCATGTATGCTTCTATTTCAGAAAGTATTACGTCTTGCTTTGTTCAAAACCTTCAACCCGATCCCAATTTTGATTGTGCTATATATGATTTTGCCATCTTTCAGCTAGATGATACAATAAAAAGCGGAACTGTTGCTGATAACTATTTAAAAGAAAACGAAGTAGAACACATTCTCTCTACAGGACATACCAATAACCATTATGTTGCAATGGAGATTCAAGATTATACAAAAAAAGTCATAGATGTTCCTACTTCTCTACGCTTCAAAAACCTCACCCACGAGTTAGAAAAATTAGGTGTTCCAACAGACAAAGCGGAACATTTCTTAGTTCAACAAGCTACTTTTGATATTTTAACGGGAAATATTGACCGTTTGCACAACCCCTCTAACTTTGTAGTCGCTTATAATGTGAAAACCAAGACAGGTCGCCCGATTAACATGGACTTTGGTCGCACCTTAACCCTTCCAGCTTGGACAACAACCATGGAAGAAAAGTATGATTGTGCAAAATACTTATCTGAGGATTTGAATAATTTTAAAAAGAATATCCAACAAAGGAATGATTCTTTATTATCCACTCTCAATCAAACAGAAACCACAAAATTCCTCAAAGACCATGATTTTAAACCCTTTCAATTAGACAAAAAAGGCTTGTATGAAAGTTTAGACCAACTGCAAGAAAAAATCAGTCAATCTGAACTACCGCTTACTAAATTTGCCCAAGCTAAAATCATGAGCTTTAAAGCCGTTTTAGACGACCCTACTTCTCAACTCTATTATGAAGATACAAGCAAGGAACAAACTACAATTTATGAAAATGAAAAAAAGGACGAAAACATCTATGAAATTAATCTTTAACATCTCCTCCTGCCCGATTGCAACACTAGAAATCAATCCAAAGACTAAAACCATCACTCCTTTAGAACTATCGAATGACCCTTTAGCCCTTTCACCTATCATCCTTCCTAGTGACCGCTCTTGGACAGGTCTCGAAAAACGCCTACAAGAAATGACGGGAAACAAAAAATCATTAATAGAACAACTAGAAGCCATTCAAGAACACGGACTTTGTGTTCCCTTCCAAAAAAACCTCAAACTAAGCATTGAAGCAAACGAATAACTAAACAGAAAGGACACAGTTATCCTGTGACAACAACAAAATACACAGAATTACGCCCACTTATCTGGGATTTAGAAGTCTGGTCAAACTATCACGTGACAGGATTACTTGACCTTGACGGAAATATTGAATTACATTATCTGATTAACGACGACAGAGAAGAAGAAATTGCGCGTGCAGCCCGTTATTACATGAACCGCCATGAAAATACACTGGTCACACTACATAATTTGAAACATAGTACCGAACTCTTTGAAGAACATTTTCGCTATCAAATCCCTCAATCAGGAGATAGTTTACTAGGAAATCTCTTACAGATTCAAAAAGAAGTTCGAAAAGAAAATAAGAATCTTTATATTGGGTATAATACACTCGGTTATGACCTTTATATTATTCATTATCTACTAAACCAAATTTTTGCAGGTAAACTCCAAATCTCTACTGAAAAATTGAGAGAATTAAGCAACCAATTAATTGAGCGAACCTACAAAACCCATATCTCTCTAACACCTTATGAGAAATACGGACATCATGTAGACTTGACCCGAGTAAATGAACGCCAAATGCAAAATGGTGTTCCAACACTGGCCCTAAAAACCGCCGAAGGTCTTTTTGGTGGTTCTATCATTGAAAGCCGCAGTAACACCCGCGGGTATTCCATTGATATTTTTGGAGATACAATCTATCTCATGAATGACTTAACCGAAACTCGTGACCGTGCCTATAAAGAACTAAAAGGAAAAGTAGACGCTAGACTGGCTCTCTTTGACGACTTTGATTATCTTGAAGACACCGACGCTACACTTAACAGCACATCATCCGCTTTAGGAACGGCCGTGGTACAACCAACCGGCACATTAGAAGACATTCCAGTTGTGGATTATCTCTACCCAGCTAAACACATTGCGAAAGAATACAATATAGAACCTTACAATGTGCTGAACTATGCTGAAAACTGGTACATGACCAATGTCTATAACCAAGTTGTCAAGCATAACCCCGTTATGGCAAAGAAACACTTAGCTAGCTTCTTATCCATGATTGGCCAGTACAAAGAAGCCGAAGGACTCAACTTCAACGATAACCCAGAACACTTAGAAAAATTCAAAGTAGACTGCTTCCCACGGAAAGAGCGAAACAACTACTTTAAACAAATCTATGCCACTCACTTAGAATTTATTGATAAATACGGCAACCCTGTTGGTAGTGACTTTAATGCATCCATTGGGGGTGCTCACGGACAAGATTATAACCTAGACCAATTTACTCGTGATAAAGAAATGGTCACATGGTTATATCAAACCTTTGGTCAATTTTCGAAAGTCCCTAAAGAAATCAAAGATGAAATTCAAAAATACGACTCTGAACTCTGGGACATCATTCAAAAACAATCCCGTGAAACTGTTGATAACAAACATTATCCGCTTCATTTGCTTCACGAAGCCCCTGTTTGCTGGCGCGGTAGCCGCTTAAGTGATACCATAGTTGATCCAGAATATTTCAGTCCTTATTTAATTGATTCTAAAAAAGGCAATATTCTACTAGATCGTTATCGCTATACCACAGCTACCCAAGTCATTCACCAGGACTTCTCAGGCTATTACCCCATGCTTCTCATTAACACGGGAGCCTTCTATGACGGCAAAGGTCGAGATGTTTACCGGGAGGTTTATAACAAACGAATCTATGTTAAAACGGTTCTTCTTCCACAAGAAAAGTACGGTTCTGAAAAATGGATTCAACTAAACAACCTACAAGAAGCTTATAAACTAATTTTAAACTCATTAAGTGGTGACTTAGACGGTACTTTACAAGCCCGTAAAGCCATTAAAGCCAATAACAAAGCCTTTAAAATGCGGGTTATTGGTCAGCTCTTTACCTACATTCTCTGTCAAGCGTTGGCTCTTGAAGGAGCGCGTATTCCATCTACCAATACAGACGGCTTCTATATCTCAGGTATTTCAGAAGAACTAAATAATGAAATCATTACCCGCGAACTAAAACCAATGCTCATGACCATTGAACCAGAAACAATGGGCTTTGTCTCTAAAGGAACCAATGAACGGATTGAAATCACACCCGATCACATCAAAGCAGGTGGAAAAGGTGTTGAATCCTTCAACGGCCCAAATATCACCAAAAACTTAGACCACCCAGCTATTATTGATGCTGTTGCGGTTAAGTATTTACAAAAGGAAAATATTACCAATTTACCGTTTGATCGTGCATGGGCAAAAGAATGCTTAGATGAATACATTAAAGAAAACGACCTCAACCGTGTTCTCTTTATGGCAGCTTGGATCTTCCGTGCTCGTCGTGGTAATTTCTTTATGGATCAGGACAAAAATATCTATGATGGAACACAACGAATTTTCCTAACCAAAGAAGGATTGAGCTTAACCAAAGCCCAAGTGAAGAAAACCAATATTAATGACCAAACCCTCAACTGGGCTAATCAACTACAATCAGACGATCCTATCGGTAATCCTGAAATCATCCAAATTTTAAAAGAAAAAGACTGTTTAGACTTAGCGGATAAAGCAGAACGAGTTTCTAACTATACCCGATGTATGCTCCAACAAAAAGATCGCAGAGATCCAAAAATTGACGCCTTAGTAACTGTTAAAATCCCAAACTGGCCAACATGGAATCCGAAAGCCATGATTTATAATGACTACTTAGATACCATGCCACAAGAAGAAGCTCAAAAAATCTTTGATCAGCTAGACCAAGAAGCTTATTTAGATCTAATGGACGCTTTTATTTCGAACTGGCTCAATCATTACACAGATTCTCACTTAGAGGATATTAAGCAGCTATACGAAACCGTTTATAAAAACAGTACAATGATGACACAAACAGAACAAGAAAGTCTATTTTAGGCTTTCTTATTCTCTTAGAAAGGAGAATACTTCCGCATTCATACTTGAAAATTCTGAGTATTTTTGAGACAATAGATTTATTGAAACGAGACAGTTATTAGAAAGGAAATAGAACAAACTCATGAAACTAGCCTTAGACATTGGCAATAGCGCCATGAAAGGAGTCATTTTAACAGACAATAACAGCTTTGTCCGTCAAATTCATGCTCCCTCCAGCGTTGTTGAACTAGAAGAAAAATACCTCAATTACAATCATGAAGATGATTTCTATCTTCAAATTTTACAAAGTCCTCTACGGCATTTTCATACCCCTGTTGCCATTGGTCAAAAAGCCATCAATAAACCAGATTACAAAGAATTTGATGTTACGACAACCAGTTACAAAACCAACAGTGAATTAGCAACTAGCTTACTTTTTGGTACAATTGCGGAGGAAATCCACCGTACACAACGATACCAGGATACCAAAGTGAAATTAGCTGTATCCGTCCCAATTGTAGAATACAAAGCCCTACAATTAGTAGAACAATACCAACAACTCTTAACTGGAGTTCACACAATTCGATTATTTGACCGCAATGGAAAACACGACTTACACATTCATATTGAACGGGTTTCTGTCATGGGTGAAGGTCAAGCAGGTTTCTTAGGTCTATTAGATACTAGGGATACCGCTTTTCAAACCAAACTCATGAGCGTCTATCATGCACAAGGACTAGACCAATCCCCTATCAATAAAGAATTAGACGAATTTCTTATTGTAGATATTGGTGAGGGGACAACCGATGTAGCTGTCTTTAAAAATAAGAAATTCAACCCTGATTATTCTTATTCCGTTACAGAAGGCTACGGTTCTATCTTGGAACACGCCATTGAAAAAGCCAAACGAGAAGGTCTAACCATTGAAAGCCGCTTAGATCTTCAAAAGCTTTTAGAAAGTACCAGCAGCATCCGCCAAAAACAAAAAAGCAAATGGTTGCCTTATGTGGAACCTGCGAAGCACCAGTTTGTTGAAACCGTCTGCTCAACCGTGCTCAAAGCTTATGGCAAAGGCTCATTCTTTGATGCCATTCTCTTCTTAGGTGGTGGCTTTAGTGCCTTAACAGGTTATAATGTCGAACAAAACACCATCCTCATGACCGATAACCGCCTCTTTAACGAGCTAAATCGAATTCTTGTTGCCAATAACAAAGAATACGGTTTGCTCTTTGGCGTCCCTCTTCCCTATGCACAAACCATTAACGAGCGTGGACTTATGCAAGAGGTTACTCGCTTATAAAATTGAAAACAGCAATCACTCCTTTGCCGAAACTGGCAAAGGAGTGTTCTTTTATAAAGAAGTAGTTTTTGTACCTTTTTCTAACGAAAAAGGTACAATGAGCCTACGGCTCACACTCCCTTTGTTTTGGTTTTGAAGATTTGTTTGATTTGATAAAAACAGTTACTTTTTCAAACCAAACAAATCATTAAAAAAACAAATTAAAGGAGATATTTCACATGGACATACTATTGCAAAAAGACCTCAACGGTCTCAAATATACTAGTAATTTACTTTGGCAAAAATACAATGAACTAATTAACCATTACAACGTTCTCTATAACGTAGCTGAACCAATTCAATCATTTATGGAAGCCGTTCAAAACAGTGGCAACCTTGATGAACTCTATGCTTATTGTTATGACATTTACGATACAGGTTTTTACAAATTAACTATTGGAAAAAAAATACCAAAGCAACTAGCAGATGACTATTTTGAAGATAACAAACATGACATCACCTTTATTACAATTAATGAAGATAACCCAAGATATACAGTTTGTCACTGTTTATACTTTGAAATCGATGATAATGATATTGTAACAACAATTCAATACACAAACGATCTAACAACTTAAAAAAAGAACACTTTCTAATTCATAAGAAAGGAAACTTCATGACCACTAAGAAAACACCAAAACCCTTTATTGTTTTATATGAAAATGATGTAACATCAGACGAATATCTCACAGCAACACTAATTGCAGAGCAATATATTGAGGAAAGTAAAAACCCTAAATATAAAGATTTGAAACTAAAAGACATTCAAAGAAAAGTAAGTGAAGCACTAACATACGAAATCAAAATAAGTTATTTATATGCCAACTATCAAACCAAAAAAATTGATCAGTATTATCCAAAAGACAGCCTTACAATCATTCGTAACCGCCTAAATAAAGTTATTCGCCGTGAACGCTTATACACCTATGAAGAATTATTACAACAAGAAAAAGACACAATTTATGATACCTTTTGGAATCAAACGAGAAAAACCCTCATACATGGCTCCAAAGTATTCACCATTGAAGATTTATATTTCTTCAACGGTGAATATTTTAAAAAGAAGTTTCCCCGACTTTATCAAGAACTCCAACCTCACTATGCATGGGTAGAAAAAACATGGACAGAACTTTATGATGAACTTATGACCTATGGCTACATGACAGTTCATAAAATCAGCCCTAACTCAAAAATGTTAACAGAAAATAATTCAGTCACACACAATGAACAAATTTACTACTTCTTAGATGATTTTCTAGACATCCTTTATAGTCTGAAAAAAATTATTCCATTACCCGATAATAAAATAGAGAAAGAAATCGAAAAAAAATGACCCCACTTACAACAAATAACCAGCTCTTAACACAATTAGAGCGCTTAGTAATTGACCATTTTGGTTTTCATCCACAAGCACCAACCTTCCCTTTTCTCGTTCAAAAAGGGATTTTCTTACCAACAAAAAATGGTTCTTTAAAACCCATTCATTTGCGATTATCTTATTATTCCATCACCACATGGCCAAAAACAAAGAAAAAGAACCAAATGGTCAAAACAACCATTCGAACTCTTTTCACTCTACAAATTGATTCTTTGTCCTTAACAATTTATAAACAAAAGGAAGATCCTTGCTATTATCAAGAAATCACCCATTTCTCAAATAAACCACAGGATTTCACCTATACCGTTGAGGATATCCCACTAGAAGAATTATTCCAAGAACTCCTTCAAAAAGTAAATCAATAAAAGAAAGGAAAAAAATGACAACACCTTCCACTGTAAATCATCAACTACTTCAACAATTAGAACAATTGATTCGGAAAACGATCGGCGTCACAACAACCAATTTAAAAGAAACAAGTGTCAGCCAATCGTTATTACTTCCAACATCTCTTTCTTATTTACAAAAAACAAATCTTGCTACAAAAGAAGTTCGTATTCAGCTATCCTCTTATAAAGAAAACTATAAAGAAAACTATTCCATTTTCTCCTTACAAATTGGAAATACTTATTTAGACATCTATAATAAAGAAAGTAATCCAACTTGGTCTCAACAAATCTACCACTTTCCAGACTCCGAACCAGAAGTCACTTATTCAGCAAAAGATATTCCACTAGAAGAACTCTTTGACAAATTAAAACAACAACTACTGGAGAAAGAATAAAAGGATCTTTTTGATACATAAATCATTGATCTAACGATTAAAAAATCATAAAAGAACAATTTACTTTTTAGCTGACAAAACGCTCAACTTTTGCTATACTAGATGTATCAATAGTTGGTGAGCTGTTGAATAGAAAAGAAATTAAACAAGTCATCCTTAACAAATTTAAAATCTAATCTATAACTAAAAAATAAAAAAGTCATCACCTAGAAAGTACACATTATGTATCCAGAACAAACACCTTCATCAACACCCACACAAGCTGTAACACTTCAAAATGTTCTCTTTAGCAGCATTCCTGCTAAATATGACCCAAAGGTAGATCAAAAAAGTAAGCACATTTACGACTTTTTGAATGTCACACCTGAACAATTTGCCATGTTACCAGACGTTATGTTTACAATTCAAATGATTACAGACACACGCAGTCCAAATGTCGGTAAATTAAAATTCAAATATTTAACCAGTCCAAAGAACAAACATGAAGCGTTTGACCTACAAACCTCACGTGACAATGTGATTCCAAACAGTCTCCTACAAGGACTAAACATTACCACACCTCTTGCCCAAGTCAAAGTCCTTTTCATGCAAGCTCTTACTCAATTCCCACAAGGGTTCTTCGGAATTCGTATCACACACTTTGGTGACTTCTTAACGATTAAAGTTGCAGGTCATGAAAAACCCTTCTTTGTCTTTAACAAGACAGCTATTCAAACCAATCCGTTTGGCGATCCAAATTACTACATTCGTAGGGGTTCTTCTGTTAACGCAACCTTTAACACAGCACCAAATAAGAGAAAACCGGGTGAATACTACATTACCTTGGAATTATCTTCAAACATGACTGCTGATGAACTCTTCCAAGAAAAAGGTTCAGCCGCTTACGGTAATACAGATTACTATGTTCCCCAAGTAGAACAAACTCCAACTACAGAAGCTACATCTCAACAACCTGCAACTATGGGTTATAACCCTGCAAATGCAGGAGCAGCAAATTACACAGCAACGTATCCGCAAAACGGCTTAGGTGCTGGAGCAGAAAATTACGCAGCAACTTATCCACAAAATGGCTTAGGCGCTGGAACAATGAATCAAGCAACTTATCCACAACAAGTTGCATACAATCCAGTCCAAGGACAAGGAATGGATATTCAACCAGAAGATTTACCATTCTAATAATATAAAAGAGATATAAACCTTATATCTCTTTTTTTCTCCTATTCACGATAAAAAAATAATAAAAATTATTTACTCATTCTTACACATACAGAAAGGAAACCCCTCACATGTTCCAAATCAAAATCAACACCCAACTTCTTAAAGAAACCGTCAACCTTGCAAAACAAGCCACAGCATCTACAAATGTACTGCCCATTCTATCTACAATCAAACTCAAAGCTACTGAAAAAGCCCTTGGTATTTCTTCTTCCAATTCTCATGTTTCTCTGGCCCAAATTGTCCCCGCAACAGACGAGTTAACGGTTTTAGACACTGGAGAAATCTGTATTGCCATTGCTCTCTTTGCCAAATTGGTAAACAATCTTCCCGGAGAAGAAACCTTACTCTCTGAAAGCGAACACAACCGCCTTGCCATTGAAAGTGGCCCCTTTAAGACCACCCTTGCAGGTAAAGCAGGTGCTGAGTATCCACGCTTTCCTGACGTAGATTCAAAGACTCAGTTTGAGCTGAACAAGCAAGATTTGCTCACTCTTATTGAATCCACAGCACCATTCACAGCTAAGGAAGAAAGCCGACCAATATTAACTGGAGTACACTTTGTCGCAAAAGACGGTAAACTCACAGCTACGGCAACAGACGCTCACACGATGAGCCGCCGCAGTTTGACGTGTGACACAACCATTCAATTAGATGTGGTTATTCCACGTGAAAACCTCTTAAAACTAGTCAACCTTTTAAAAGGTACAAAGACCGATACCATTATCATCCGCTACACCAATGTTGGTCTTCAAATTGTTGCGGATAGCCGTTTTATCTATCTCCGCTCTTTAGAAGGTGCTTATCCAGAAACCGATCGTCTCATTCCAACGGAGCATGAGGTAGAGTTAACAGCCAATACCCATCTTCTCAAACAAGCCTTTAAGCGTGCGGCTCTCATTTCTAGTACGATTGCAAATGAACCAGTTGATTTAGTGATAACAAAAGACAACTTAACCCTGTCTACCCAAACAGAACTCAACCAAACCAATGAAGCCTTGGCTCTTGGCACAGAAGATGACGAAACCGCAACGATTAAAGAAATCACCATGCCAAGTTTAAACGAATTGCGCATTTCTTTCAACTGTTCTTGGATTGGACTTCTCTTAGACCATATCCACACAGAAACCGTAAAACTCGGCTTCACCAGCCCTGTTCGTCCTGTCAAAATTGAAGGCGTTGGAGATGAGGATTATGTTCAAATTCTAACCCCAATTAAGACTATGAGATAATAAAAAAAGAGAAAGGAGTTTATTCATCTTCTTTCTCTTTGTATTTTTGTAAAAACTTTAAGTAACAACAATATTGAACATACGCATAGCCCTTGGTATAAACCTGATATAGATGTAAACAATCTAAATAGGTCAAATAATGAGCGACACTTTCAACCTTTAAACGATCTGCTTGAAAAAAGTCCTTTTTTACAGTATCGGTTTTTTTTCGATATTCCTTTATCTTATGTTCAATTAAAGAAATCAAAATAGACTTATCCTCAGCGGAGACTAAAGCATCTACTTCTCGCAAAATTTCTAATGGAAAATCCCCCTCAATTTGGGGTAAATCTTCCTTTAATTTTTCAAGTAATCGCTTTTGTTCTTTCAAATTCGCTTCTTCTTGCGCTTCATGAGATAGCATCTTTCAACTCCTTTCTTTCCTTACAAGCTTTGGTTAATTCAATACCTAGTAATCGATTCGAAATGAGCTGAACATCTTTGACATCTTGTGTTTGAAGATTCATTTGCGCTCGCACAAATAAAGGAATAGATGGATCTCCAATCATTAGGCGCTCAAAGAGAGACTGACTGGTTTCATTCTGGCCATCTGTTAAAAATGACAAATTTGGATGCTCTCCCTGATCACTTAAAATGAGCAGATGAAGTACATCTAAAACTTGTAAAATATCAGTGGTGTCTAGATGATACAAGGACTCTTTTGGAATGTATTGCAAAGCTGCTAATAACTTACCCCCGTCACTCACATGCACCGGTCGTAATTGTAAAAAAACAGGTTGATAATTATTCTTCACAGTTTTTCCTTTCAAACAATATGATGTATAATTTAAGTATAAGGAAAAAAACCTCAAAATTCAATTAAAAAGAAAGGATAAATAGTATAAATGTTAACACCTCAACAACTACACCAAAAAATCCAACAAACTTCTTTTGAAGACGCCATTTCCGAATTCAAAGAAAAGGTTCTTCACAAAGACCTTCAAAGTTATGACAGAATACTTCAAGATAACATAAAACAGTTATATGCAACCTTAGATTACAATGGTTCTTTTTCTATTGCCATAGCGCAAACCATTATAATAAATCCAAGAAACACAGAACACTCATCTATGATTTCAGATAAAGTAACGAAAACAGCTCTCTTACTCTATTTAGTAGAAATCTTTGAGTCCTACACAGATATTCTGACAGACATACTTGATTACAGCAATCATAAGTGCATTACCTGTGCCACCGTTTTATCCAATCAATGGTTAAAACTACCTTTGAGCCAAAAAGAATTTGAAGCCATTCGTGATTTGACAATCTTCCTTATTGAAACCTATATTTCACCCCTAACAACTTCTAAAAATTTCAAAATTTTAAAAACTACAAAAACAGCCGATGAAAAACGAATCAATACCTTATTTATTACGATTCCTAAATCCTGAAATAAAAAAAGAAAAAAAAGAAAAATCATGACAACAGAAAATAAAATCACAGAACTCATTTATAATACCTATCCAAATGCCGATTTAAAAATCTTTGGGTATAAGGATAAAAAGACCAATCAGTTTATCACAACAGAAATCGATCTGTTGCTAGAACAAAAACTGGTTCTCATTATTCAACACCAGCATAAGCAAATTCGCATCCTTCCTAAAACAAAACCAAAATTGGAAAAACTAGCCAAACAGCTCACTAAAGAACTTACATTCACCCTTGTTGACTATCTCTAATAGAAAGGAATTTTTCAAATAACATGAACCGTTTAGCAAATTATGCCAATGCATCGGCAGGAAAGCGTGAAGAAAACATCTATAAAATCTTTGTTAAACTCCAAAGTCGTAAAGTCTTTCAACCGTTGACCTTGCAAACACTCGTCAATGTTTCAAATAAGACCATCTTATCTTACTTAGATGCCATTCAAAAGGCTCAATTAACCACTAAAGCCTATCAAAATCGTATTTTAAACAAACAAGATCTGGCTCATCAAGGACTAAACAACAAAACCGATCCTCATATGGAGCTAACTCAAAAACTTGCTACTAAATGGGAACAAGAAGCTAAAAAAGATAAACCTGTAAACCCACAACTCTTGCAATTTGTCTTCACAGAACAAGAATCCAATACAATTTATAACAACCTTGAACTCGCCATCTTGTTTTATACCTTACTCACAAAATAAAAGCGTAAAGAGTATCCTTTACGCTTTTATTGTTCTAATAACCAATCATTTTCAGAGGATTCCTGACTCATTTCTTTCACCATCATGGAAAAGGCTTGTTCTTGCAGTTCAGCTCGCTCTAATTGCTGCCTGCGTGCTGCTAAGGTATCATCTACTTCTAATTTTGCCACAATGTGCCGCTCTTTCGGTGCATGAACTGGTTCACTTTGTAAAGCAGCTACTAAGTCATCTAAAGAACCACCCTCTAAGCTTGTTTTTGGCTCCTCTACGGGTTTTTCTTCAATCCTAGTAGATTTACCCTCAAAAACTCTTTCAGACTCATAAGCAGGCTCCTGTGAAGACTGAGACACCTCTAACGGCAATTCAACAGCTGTCACAGAAGAATCAACTTCTTTTTCAGCTTGAAAGGCTTGTCCTGTTTTTCTAGCCACAATCTCTTCTAAAGAGGTTCCCATAGATAAGTCCATTAATTCCATTGCCGTTAGATTTTTTCGTGCTTCTTCTAATCGCTCTGCTTTAAAATCTTTTGGAGTGATGACATAATCTTTATCTACTGCAAGAAGCACCTGACCTAAATCCAGAAGATGACCTTGTTTTAAGGCAATAAACTGAATATCAAATCGGTCTTCCCTGCGGTCATTTCGTGCAAAAGCGTGCTTACGCCTACGGGCATAGTAAGAATTGACTTTAAGGGAAGATACAGCCGCAACTTGTGCTAAAGACTCAATTTCAGGATTGGTTCGAATGTGCTTTAATTTCGCAACCGACATATCTGTACTTAAGCCGTTGTCCATTTTGCACAGTTCATTTTTAGCTTCATGAATATAATGCTTGACGTTCTTTTCTACTTTTTGTAAAAAACCGTCAATTGAAAACATAGTTCCAGAAACCCGAGGATCTGCATTTCCAGATGTCTGACGATCAAAAGCTTTTTCATAAGTCTTTTGATACGTTTCTAAAATGGTATCATAAGCGGAATGATAAAGAGGCATGTAGCCACGTGGATCTTTTAACGGTTGAGGTATGCCTTTTAAAGCACAAACTCGATTAAAAATCGCACACCCTTTCGCAACAGGTTGTAACGGTTCTAACTCAAAATCTTTTTGAAGATATTGTTTCAGACCTTCTACATCAATGTGTACCATATTTTTCTCATTTTGAAAAAATTGTCCTACTTCTTTACGAATCACTTTTGCTTGTTCTTTGTCCATTATCTACCTCATTCTCTCTACTTTTACTTATGTTTATTATACCACATCTTAGTCCCTATATTTCACACTTGATTCTTTCTAACTTCCGAGGTATTATTAAATGTACAATTATGAAACAAAAAAAACAATAAATAGGCTCCATACAGTCATATAAAAATTAAACTCAACTACAAAAGAGGTGATATGTTTGAAAAACAAACAGGTTAACAAAAAAGATTATTCTGAAATCATTGGTAAAAGATATGGAGAACTAACCATACTGTCTTACACCGAGCCATTAAAAAAAATGCATTTTAAAAGAATGTGCACCTGCCGATGCTCCTGTGGAAAAGAAACTACATTATACCTTCAGCATGTCCTTAGAGGAGAAACAAAATCTTGTGGACATTTAAGAAAAGAATCAGCTCGAAAGCATTCTGTTAACCTTAACCAAGAAAAAGCATATAAAGCAAGAACCAGTCACGATAAGCCGATTGTAACCAATAAAACAACAGGAATCCGAAATATCTCCTGGTCTAAAAAAGAACAAAAGTTTATCGTTAGTCTAAAAAGACATGGAAAATATTTTAAAAGACGAGCAGAAACATTAGATGAAGCCATTCGATTAAAAGAGCAAAAAGTAGCCGAAGCCGAAGAATTCTTCCAAGAAAAGATATATAAGTCTTAACACTTATCAATAAAAAAACACTATCAAAAAAACATTACCAAATTGAATTTCCCAGAAAGGAAAAATAACATGAAAAAACTCACTTCGAAATGGAAATCACTTAATAAAAAAGGTCTAAAGCTTTCACTATTTTGTGCTCTAAATTGGCTTATTGTATTTATTGCTAAAGCTCAATTTTTTATCTTCTCAGTTATGTTTTTGGGAACACTGACATATTATATACCACAAGATTATCGCACTATTATTGTTAATCTTGTAGAGCTTTTTGTCATGGCAAAAGTTATTATTGATTTTGTTCAGATGGCTTGGTCACAAGAGTTTAGACAGTTTAAACCAATGCTAAATATTTATGTGTTATTGATATTTTTCATAGTAGGAACTGAATATCCGGCACAATATGCAGTTACAAAGCAGTTGGTTACTAACTTATGTATTTTCATGATGATAAGTACCGTTTTTCAAACGCTAGTAACATTTCTTCAGTCGAGATTGTTTAAGAGATATATCTTTAAAAATATCATCAATAAAGAATACTTGGGCATTCGAAAACCAACGGATGATTTGCCACCAGAAATTAATTTTTACATGGATGCAGCTGAAGCAGATGCCAATAAGCGAATGCGACAAATTAATCAAAAAGTGATTAAACAACCCTATCAAGATATTGTCGAACTGAGCTTTTTGAACAAAGAAATGATAACCACTATTGGTTATGAAGCAGCTCCATCTGGAAAAGAAACGGAACGTACGTTTATAGACGATGATACCATCTATTATCCAATCTTCACGGTTCACCCTTTCGGAAATTTGGAAGGGAAATTAGACTTTTATCACGAACTAATTAAACTCAAACTCAGCCAAAACGCAGCTTTTACTGTGACAGGTGAAAGCGTACTGAAGAAAGATTTTTAACACGAGATGCTTCCTAATTTTAAACCAAAGGAAAATCAACCAGTTAGAAGGCATCTATAAAAGAAAGGAAAAAATAACTCTTAACAACTCAAAAACAACTAACCACCGCTCTTAGTCACTTAGGAATTCGTCTAACCAAATTAGGTATCAACCCTTACCGTTTAAACGCTTTCCGAAAAGATTTAGCAAATTTCGTCAAAGAATCCAATTTTCAAGTTGAAACAGATGATATTCTCAATTTACCTAGCTATCAGTTGATGAGTAAAGAAAGTGACGATTCAGTTCAATTCACAATTCGTAAAGTCATTACAACCTTTACAAAAGAGATACAAAGATAACAACTACAGCTCGGTTCTTTTCTAACGAAAAGAACTTCCAAGGCTCTCACGAGCCTTGGACAATGAGCCTACGGCTCATACTCCTTTAGTTTGACTTTTGACAAATTCAAATTGTTGATATATAATTAATTTATAAATAGTAAACTATTTCTTATTGAAACCTTCCTTCTTTTGCTTTTGTTTACAAACAACGAATCATCTGTAAAAACTACAAAATAAAAGAAGGCGGGTTTGAGTAAGAAATTCTTACTCAATTTCAGCATATCTTATTCCCTATTAAACCCTGCCTTTTTCTGTTCTCCTAGAGAAAAAGGTAGGATTGAGTAAGGAATTACTCAAAATTTTGTCAATAACTAACAGAACGCTGTTGTGTAGAGGACATGATACTCCTTAGCAGCGAATTAGGTGCTTTATTCGTCGCAGCTCTGATTGTCGGGAACGATGATACACGAGTGAGTCCAAAAGACGCTTGTTAACAAAAACGCAAGTGACTGCACCTGATTGCTTTTCTGTTCTATTTTCCTTAACTATCTCTTTCGGGTCGGGGGAAAAGAGAATGCCTTGCATTCCACTAGGATACTGATTGGTGTGAGACCCAAGCAATATTCTAGTCAATCTCACAGGAACCTTTTGTCGTGATGCGTTGAAAAAACCACGCTATAAGACTTGGAAGAGGAACTAGTAGCTTAAGACAACCGCCAAAACATAATATTTACATATGGCTCTTATCAGGTGAACGTTGAAGTGTACCGATCACTGTCCGTGCATTAAAACTGCAAAGAGAATAGACTTGCCTAGCTAGCAGTCGAGAGCCTCTTTGAGCACGTGTAGGAAAAAAGGATTACGAATAGAAAAGTAGGTAGAACAAGCCCTGTTAGTTTTTTTCTTTTTGAAAAGGTACTTGAATAAGAACTTTTAAACCAAAACATCTAAAACACACTTTTATTTATCGTACCCCCTTATTCAAGTATCCTTTTGAGAGAGAAAAAATTCCTCTCTAATAATTCCTCTCTAATAGGAACACCTCCTCGAAGTAGAATCCCCTACGAAAGGGAGAAAACTGACTAGCAATCAAAAGCGCCCGTGGGATAGGGCCAACCGATTAAACAAATGAGATCGTTCCCTCACCCTTTGGCACTAGCAGCAAAGGGATTTAAAAAAGAACCGAACGCACATGTCCAAAATCATGTTCGGAGTCCTCAATCCTCTTATTGGTTCGGGATTGATCTTTTATATAAGAAATAGAATTTCTATCTCTTATTTTGTACAGGTGGCAAAGCTAGAAGCAAACACACTCTGCGTAAAAACCAGAAACTGGTAAACAACCATCATTTGGGGATCAACCCCTTCCCTGTACATCTTAGCGTGGATGGTGAAATCGGCAAACACAGGGGACTTAAAATCCCCCGGTCATTCTGACCTTGAGAGTTCAAATCTCTCTCTGCGCATTCTATCCTTATAAGGATAGAAACAAGTTTTACGTTTTTCATACCACTCCTTATAGTATTTTCAAGCCCTTTCTCTTTTGAACAATCTCCCTGTTCATCCAAAAAAAGAGAAAGGGCTTTTTTTCTTATTTTTTTAACGGAATAAAACAGCCGATTTTTTCACAAAAATCGGCTCATGAGCCTGCGGCTCACACTCGCGAGTGCTGTTTTTGAATAACCATTTATTGTTAACGTTATACCCTTAAAATTTCATATTAAAAATAAAGAAGATACTATTATGTCATTTGATGCAACCTGCTACTGTCCTAACTGTAAAACCGTCTGGTACGAATGTGCTAATGTAGGTGAAACCTATCATTGCCCAACATGCGGATACCGAGATATCGAACCAGAAGAACTAGACACCGTTGACTTAGATATAGATGAAGAAGAAAAAGAAATCATCATGGAATATATTAAAAAAGTAACGACAACCAAGCAAAAATAAAAATTAAAGAGTAAACCGCTATATCAAACCCGTTATTATTAACTTCATACCCTTAAGGAGACAACGAATATGTCAATCTACGCAACCATCCAATTTAAAATGAAAAAAACGGTCAAAAAGCTCCAGTGCTTTACGATTCACAATGTGGTGAATTCCGTGATACAACTTTAGAGCTTATCAAAATTTATGACAAAAAACATGAAATCAAAAAACTTTCACAATCAATCACTTTGTCAGGTAAAGAGCTTATTGAATTTGGAAAACTCTATGCTGACGAAGTTGAATGTGAAGAAATTAATTTTCTTATCAGAAATATTGAAGATGAAGCTGAAACAAAAAAAATTTCCATTTGCGATTATTACAAAAATGGTGAATTCCAAATTGATGACAACAAAATTGCTGGTTATAATTGTAATAAAGCTCCAGCTTTCATGCCAGTCTATAACCTCTACAAAAATTGGGCTTGGCAAGACGCTCTAGATGGTGACGTTGATATTGAAAACAACTTACCAATCTTCAAACATTACGTTCAATTAACTCTTGAAGGTAAAATGTTTTTTGGAGTTCAAATCTCCAAAATTGAGTCTGTGACTCTTGAACTTTGCTAAAATCTCAGCTTTGCTGAGATTTTTTATAAAAAATACAAATTAAGGAGTAAACCATTATGCCAATCGAAAAAACAATGCAACAAATCAAAAATGAGCAAGTAAGATTAAACAAAACACTAGAATTCAACGAATTTTTCAAAAACTTTAACATGAAAACGTTTATTGAACCTGAATACAACAAACTCATTTTATGTTCTAAAAATACAGAAACACCAATCATTAACGTACCCTATAACGTAATAGATAATACCCCATACATCCTTGAAAAATTGACAATATTCAAACCTATCTTTGAATCCATCAAAAATTTCATCAATGATATTTCATATGGCAATATTTATTTAGACTCCAACAAAGTTACATTCATTTACAAAAATACAATTTTAGTCAAAATACATCCTATCAATGAAAACACCTTAAAAATTGAATCAAATTTCAAAATTGAAAAATCATCATGCCATATTCAATTCAATAAAGGTGAAGGTAAATTAATCATTAGTGCAGGTTTTACGTCAAAAGAAGATATCACTTACGATATTGAAAAACAAATCACACCACAAAAATTTAATGCCACTATTCTTGATGAAATGAACAAAGAAACAATCCGTATTTTCCAAGAAAATCTAAATATTGACGTTAAAACATACCCTCAATCAAAATACACATTTTGGGATTAGAAAAAAACAATACAAACAAATACATTTTATTTCATTAAAATATATAACAAACAATAAGGAAAACACACATGACAACCACTATTAAAAACCTCAACAAAAAACTTGAAGCCAATGATAACCTAAAGTTAGACCTAGATAGCCTAGAAATGCAACCTGGTCTTGACGATGGGTTTGAAAAAACACTAACAGCACACAAACGTCAACTCATTAACAAATTATTAACCTATTATGGCTATGAACCTATTTTTGACATCCCTAATCAATCAAACCAAGAAGTAATTTGTGAACACCTCTATAATTTTGCACAAAACACTATTGAAGACCTTAACCTAGACCATGGCAATTCAGAAATCGCCTTTAGAACAGATAACAACGGCGACCAACTCATCAAGGACTTAGCCGATTATAAGGGCATTGTCACAGGCATGTACGTTATTCTAGAAGCTCCTAACAATTCAACCGTAACCGCAGAAATTACAATTAATCCATTTAATGAAACAACTGAATCCCTTGCTAAGTATTTAACCCAAATGACAAATAAATTGTACCGCGAAATGGAAAATGCCCTAATTCGTTTTGATGCCGATGAAGAATTTAATGAACTTTGGTCTTCAGACTTAAAATTCAGTCCGCGTGAATTTTTAGCCATGTTGGATGAAGACCAAGAGTTCTTCATGAACCTTGTAAATAAACCATCAAAATAAAAAGTTTCTAAAAAGGACAATAATCCCGTCACATATAATGAACAAAATTAACCCATTATAAAAAAATTTGAAGTAAAACAAAATCACAATTAAAAAAACAGAAAAGAGACCTAACAATGACCAATAAAATTACTATTACATTTCACGAAATTGACGAAAAAGACAAAAGCACTATCAAAGAAATCATCAAAAAGCCTGTTGATCAAGCAACCCAAAAAGACTTATTAGCTATCACAGAGATCCTTGCTGACTGTCGTGATTCATCCTGGCAAGATAACGAACAATACCAGATGATAACCTATTGTTTAAACACGGTACTTGATTCACAATTCTATCGCCCAATGGATCAACGTTCCTTTATTGAATATGTTATAGACACAATCTATGATTGGGTGAAGGAGCATCTTGAATATGATGGGCCAACATTCGAACCCCTTAATGTCTTTGACGGGTACTTCGCTGACGGTACAATGACCTATAATACACAAAAAGCACTAAATTATATCCGAGCTTTCTGGGATGGTTTCCATGAAGGCGATCTAGAGGATACAGATGCTAAATTTGTTTTTGAAAAACCAGAAGCCTTCTTGGTTCAACAATCCTATCTAATGGCAACTCGAATCTTAGAAACTATCTTTGAAGAACAAGAAACCTACAACAAACAAGACTTTTTAAATTATGTTGATAATGAGTTCGATATTAATGAGCTTTTTAAACTCACTAATGTAATTTACTAAAATCCTGCTAAACTTAAAAAGGAACTTTCATCAAAATATCTAAAAATTGACAATTTAGGTGATATATCCGAATTAACAAAAGAAGAATTAGAACAATATTTTGACTATGAAAGATATGGAAGCGATTATGCTACCAGCTATGGTTCTTTTACATCTGAGGGCTTCATCGAAATGAACTAATCCACTTCGAATAAAAATGAAAAAAAATTAGAAAAAGTAACCGTTACAAATAAAGAGAGGAGTTAAAGTATGTCAAAAACAATAGAAAATCAGTTAAAAGACCTAGAAAAAAAAGAAAAACAACTAAAAAAAGAAACAAAAGAATTAGCAAAACTTCGTCAACAATTAGAAACTGAAAAAATTCAAGAAAAAATAAATCAACAAAAACAAAAATTTTCACCCTATGTGAAACAATTTGAAGATTTAGGTTTTCACTTTCTATACAAACAAGATAAAATCACTATTAAACCGCTTAATTTTGAAAGCGATAAATATTTAGAATTTATCTATCTTAAACCATCAGAAGCAACTACAGATGTATTGAACAAATTATTACAAACGATTCGTTTGGGTCGTCTCATCGAAAAAAATACACCATTTAAACTGTTCGACATCTATAACAAAATGGAATTTAAAACTATAGATTCTGGCTACCAATACCTCTTAATGATCAAACCTATCAATAACCATTATACTGTTACGATCATAAAAGAAAGTCTGGATGATAAATATAGTTATCGTTATAAAATCAATCAAAATTTATCAATGGTCATCGAAAGTACCGGATATGACAGCTTCAACATTTCATGGACATACGATATCCAAGCAAATAAAGAAAATCTTATCCAAAAAATTAACAAAGCAATGGATATATTAACCAAATCATAAAAAAGAAATTCAAATGACAAAGGAGAAATAAAATGACTATTAAAGAAATTGTTCTAGATGACTCCATTCTTGATTTAGATTCATGGCTTCCTAAAGAAGCCGTAGAACAAATCGTTCAAATTATATCAAATCAAAAAAAACATCCAAATAACAAAAAAAACGAATTACTATTAAATACCATGATACTTATTTGAAATAGAAAAAACTCAAATCACACATAGTAACCCATCTCACATCAAAAAATGAACAATTACTGAATAAATCCATAAGAAAGGAAACAAAAATGGGTCAAAGACTAGTTATTAATAATATCACACCTTTTACGTCTGACACTGAACAAAAATACAATATCACCAATAATATCTACTATCATTGGTCAGCCTATACGGCTGATTCCATTCAAGAGCTAATTGAATTGAAAAATCATATGGAAGCCTATTATGATGACTATGATTCAAAAGACGTAAATCCTAAAGACTTTTTTAATTTAGCTTGTCTAACAACTATCTCCGGTATTTCATCAGATGATAATCAATCTATCCAATACATTAAACAATTAAAACCTGATTATACAAACGAATCAGTGAATAGAACAAATGGTTTGATTGCCTCTAATGATGACCAAATCAATAAACATATTAACTACGCTGATGGAACAATCGATATTAACTGGATTTTCCATAAAGACGGCAAACCGGATTTCACTAAAACAACCTTTAATTTATGGAATATGCTAAATTCTACCGAAACCCAAAATTATAAAGACTGGTACGAAAAAACAGACACCAATATTCAAAAAATTAAAAATACGAAATGTACTATCAATCTTTTCGAAATTCCACTATTGAATGTTGAAACAATTTTAGACCAATTACCAGAAGAATGGTACAATCCTGATGAAGATAGAATTTATAGTCATATTACATAAAGAAGAAACTTACATAAAATCTAAAGAAAGGAATCAATTTAACTATTATGTATTTAGTTATTGACACGATTGACGCAAAAAATCGTCAAGAACACCAAATTCCAAAAGAAGTCTATACGAAATTAAGCCCTAGACAAATCGCAGCTCTAGCTTATACTGAAACTGTTTTAGATATTCCTTTCTGCGGACAAACCAAAGCGGATATTCATCAATATTTGCACCTCTATTTAGAAACCGCAAAAGCTGTTGTAAAAAATCCGTCCTATGTCCATTCTAAAATTATCAAATACTCAAAAACAAACACTACGGATTCTTATGGTGATACAGAAATAACAGTAAAAAAAGACCTTGTTAGAAAAAACATTCCATATGCAAACTCTGACGCAACTTTGATGAACTTGCTCTATCGTCAGCTTAAGCAAAGCCATCCCAATGCAACCATCACCACAGATACCCGAGTCATCACCACTACAGAATGGCTAAACAACCAACTTGTAGAGACTGCTTATACCCTACAAGACACTTATCACATTGCTAAACCTTATAAATAAGATACACCAAATTCAAAGGAGACCACTTTTCATGGCAAATATTTCCACTACTGTCGGTGAACTCACCATCACAGCACCCACCCGTTTAGACATTGAACAATCCCTAAAAAAGCTAAAGGATCTTCACTTAGGATATCCTTTTTCGTTTACGACATCCACCAAAATTGACAGCCCCATTCCAAATGACAATGATCTCTTTGCAGAAACCTTTCCTACAATCCATAATTTACTAGGCCATGTCACCAGTCAGCCGATTTTATTTGACAAGCAAAACCGCTGGGCTTTTACCACAGCTTTAAATGATTTAAAAGAACAATTCACCACCCTTACCACACCTTGCATATTTTCTTTTGACTATGTAGATGAAGAATCTGGTTGTAATGTCTTAGAAAAAGGTTCTGTCTCTCTTGTTTTAAGTCCAGAATCCAAAGAAAATCAATTGATTGAGCATTCACTTCATTCTTATGACTATACGGCTCAAAACTTACGGGATTTAAACGTTTCTGATTCTGTCATTGACTCTGAATTATTCGGTATCCTTTTAACAGACTTTGCTTATGATGACGAAAAAGACCAACTCACACAAACCGTTCAAGATTATTTACAAGATGACCAACTTTACCATGCTTTTATCACTATGGACGATGACACTATTATAGCTCTTTGTAAACAATTAGAACAAGAAGATCAAGGAGTTTACGACAACCTAGAAGATTACCTAGAAGAACTAGATTTTAAAACCATATTCACCGCTGTCCTAGAAAGGAAACCAAACACATGACAATTACCAAAGAAGAACACCGTCACTTCATCAAAGAACTAGACCAAATCGTTCTAGACTTCGAAAAAGCTTGGCTCAACGAAGCCACAAAACCACTAGAAGAACGGAATCTAGACAAACTAGAGCGACTAAAAACACAACTTACAGCCTACACAGGCAAATGTACAAACTCTCTCAAACCTTACAGTCTTTGCTTAGAACAAGATGAAGACCCTTGGAATCCTCGTAGTGATGAAGCTTACAAAAGCAAATTCTATACATGGGAACACAACTATTTCTCTCCAGATAAATGTCCATACAGCTCTCTTGAAGACGCTATTTTCAATATTCTACCAAGGAAAACTCTAATTGCCTTTGACTTGTTAGATGAAGAAAATCAAGAGGATAAAATCAACACCTTCCTTTTTGAATCTGAAAACCGTCCAAACACTCAACTACAAAAGCTCTTTCACCATGCGGAATATGACGCACACTTTGTCACGCGCTTTGAACATGGCAATCGTACCTACAGCTTAAAGGATATTGCAACAGGCTGGGACACGGCTCTCATTGGCTTTATTTACAAACCAACAGACTGTAAAGAAGACTTTAAACTACAACTGAAAGAGTATACAGCTTATATCAATGGCGAATGTTATGCGCTCGTTTATAAACAAGGAGACCAAGTAATAGATAGTGTATCTGGACTCTACCTTTATGACTGTGAAACACCAAAAGATGTACAAGAACACTTGATTAACCTAGCTAACGAACTCTTTGAACCAGAAATTCCCTTTCCAAAAGACTTTCCTATCTCAAAATACTGGGAGGATTATTAATCACTATGCCAACGATTAACCTTAAACAACTGACCTGTTTATTAAAAGTCAACAATTAACATAAGCTATTTTTCTCAAACTCACAGGCAAATTTGCCTGTGAGTTTGTTTTTTTGCTTTTATTTTGCGGGAACAATTGAACTCACTTATGACTTTTTGGTTTGCAAAAACGTTTAATAACCAAAATTTATAAAAAAATCCAAATCTGCTCACAATATTTAGTCTATAAAATAAAAAAATTTTTGAATCAATTTTTATAAAATGTGTTGACTTTTTAAGACTATAATGCTATTATTGTTCTACAGAAACAAGGTTCGCCCTTGGCTCGCATAATTGGGTTTATAGAAAAAGTCAGCAAACTTAGTGTTGTTGACTTTTTCTTTTTTATTATTGAAAATAAATTCAATCCGTTTCCTAACAGAAACGGATTTATAAGCCCTTGGCTCAAACCCCTGATTGTTGTTTTTGAACTATAAAATACAAAAGAGCTTTGATGATGAATCATATTGATTATTTAGATGGTGTTTTAGAACAATATGGAAAACAAGTATTTTCCCTGAGAAATGCGCCTAAATACGCTATTTATATTGGTCGAGGGAAACATTCAATCTTTGGAAATCCGTTTCCAATGCATGGTGAATTATTTAAACAAAGAATAACGTTTCATTGACACATCAACTTTATATGAAACTTGTTCAAAACAAACATATCAAACCATTAATATAATAACTACTCACATTATCAATATTTGCACTTATCACCTGATTATTTATAAAATAGAAAGGAATAACTTATGAAAGCTTATCACTTTATTAGCCAAAAAGAATTTACCAAACTAATAGCAGGTGAGCCTATTAAACCAGAATCTAAATCTGCAAAAGATCTTCACATTTTTGATGAATACACCCAATATGTAAAAATTCCACCAATAATAGATGATGATATTAGTGTTGACATCTATTCTATTGAACTGTTTAACTTTCTTTACAAAGATAGTCAAAAAACAATTCCATTTACTGAACTAGACCACATCATCTACAAACCTGTATCTAAGAATATGTTAATTGAATTATCCCTTGATTCTGAAATAATTCAAAAAACACAAATCAGAGGTTATGCCGGCAAAAGTGTTGCTGACTATTTACTCAAAGAACACCTGATTCCTGAATATACACTAAAAGATGTAACCGCTGTCTATACATCTACTACCTCTTTTCAAGACCCTTTGTCGTTTCAAAAACATCAAATAAACGATAGCAGTAACCACTATATGGTCTCTGAAAATTTGTCACAATCATGGAGAACCGATGAAACGCTGGCCTATATAAAAACAGCTATGGAATCTAATCATCTTCTTCATTGTACAATTGAGTTAACAAATACACCTGAACAAACTTGTTACAATTTTTCGCTTTAAGAAAACAAACCTTTTGCGATTGTGGACAAAAACGAAACCGTTCGCAGGCAATCTTCTTATTCAACAATGCCATTTCTTGTTACAGATTTACCAATCTAACAAAAAGAAACTAAAAATCTTCTCATGCGATTATTAAACGTACTTAATCGTATTGAGTCAAAAGGAAATCAATAATATGAAATACTTATTACATCCGAAATATTTACAATTATTTTATTGCCATAAAGAAACAAATGAAATAAAATCTATTACCATTCAGTGGGAAAATGTTCTTATATTTGAAGTAGGGAATATCACGCAATCCATTCGTATAAAAGATAATATGTTAATCAAAATGGACATCATTAATCAATTAGAATTAATTGCTAAAAATGTAACTTGTGATACCGAACAAAAGACAAATTTACCACTTTATCATATCTTACCATTCGAATACATACTATACGAAATTACAATTGTTGACAAACAAAACCAATGTTATACCTACGGTATAAATGAGTATTATTCTTCATATCAAGCTACTCGCACTTTTGATAAATTTACAATTTCATTCATCTAATATGAGGTAAAAAATGACAGTTGAAATTAAAATGACACACGTATTTGATCATCCTTTAACAGAAGAAGATCAGAAACAGTTGAAACTATCCCAAGTCATCACGGAATACATCACGTTTATCTGTGACGATGGAAATGGTGAGCGTATCTTTGAATTACCCTTTTATTTCTCACATAGCTATATAAATGATGACCAACAAATCGAAATTGTTATCAACCAATATAGTCCTAAAAAATCGGATACGGATGAATTCGAATGGTATTGGACACCTTATATCCAAGAAGCCTATTTTGGACAAATCAATTATTACCATTGTACAGAAAAATATCGTTCTGACATTAGTGAAAAAGTACACCAATATCTAACAGAAAAATATGGTGTGCATGGCGCAGATGACCATTTCACCAATTGCCGTATTTATAATATAGAAACAAACGAAAAATTGAATTTTCCAGACGCTTATCTGCTATAACAATACTGTTTACGATTTACATAATTAGGTAATATCAAAATCCCCTAGATAAATTTTATTATCTAGGGGATTTTTTTTATTTGTTTTTATTCTTTTGATAGAGCATACAACAATTTCTTTTGTTTGAACTTCTAAATTTAGTACAATGCCGTAAAAGGAAATGCTAGATTTACGTAATATCATTCATCTTTCCTTTCTACAAACAAATATTTCCTAAACCTACAACATCTTCAATATACTCACGATTGTCCACATAATCAATCAGTTTTAGGGTGACACCTTTTTCTTTATAAATGCCCTCATTATCTATCATTATAGAGATTCTACTTTTCAAATCCTCAATATCTGATTCTAACACTCGATTCCACCATTCAATACCAGAACGTTCAACCACTCGTTTTTTTATACTCATTCAACACAGCATTTTGTCTAACGTCTGGTAGGACTATCGTATAAGGTATATATCTTATCACAACACGCCACTAAATACAAGAAAAAAAAACTCATCAAAACGACTTAACATTTTGATGAGATAAACTACATTGAAAGGCCGATCTTGTACAGTTTTCACCTGTACATTCTCAGTTTACCATATCGACATCCAACTGTCAAGAGACAAAAGAAACCAAATCTGCTATACTAAGAAAAAAAGAGAAAGGAAATCTCCTACATGTTTCATCAAACAGATCAACCATATATTGTTTTACAAGTCACGTTGAAAGAAAAATGGATTGGCACTGGCTCGAAAAACTTAGACGAATTAGAAAAAATCATCAACACCCAAGCAGCGTGTGGTTATCGTCTCCATACTTTATCCACTTCTATTGCGCATTCCAAAGGTTTTGCAGGTGGCGACCGCATTCAAGCCACTCTCGTCTTTGAAAAAATCTAAACGAAACCACTCTGTTACCGCAGAAACTAGATTATATCAATAATAATGGTATAATAAAGAATATCCTAAATAAAAAAGCACGAATAGAATGGAAATATCGTATGAAGCCATTTACAAAATGGGTTGGTGGGAAACGTCAGTTATTACCACAAATACTTGGAATTTTACCTAATAATTTTAATCAGTACTATGAGCCGTTTGTAGGGGGGGTGCTTTGTTTTTTAAACTAGCACCATCTAATGCAACGATTAACGATAACAATGAAGAACTTATTTTAGCATATAAGGTAATCAAGGAAAATGTTGAAGAACTGATTC
>ERZ773069.11-NODE-11-length-128208-cov-9.608632_pt1 | contig 128208 bp, 163 predicted proteins | sample MGYA00580619_ERZ773069 | MGnify/ENA primary metagenome ERZ773069 (study PRJEB29015, sample SAMEA2738007) | human oral metagenome | biome: human oral; feature: human-associated habitat; material: dental | place: China | collected 2108 ...
ATGTTAGAAAGGTAAATGTAACTTTAAGACAAGAAAAAGGTAGTGATATAGATGGAGCTTGTGGACAACTTAGACAAAGAAATAAAAAAGGGGATAACTAGATAATGAAAAAAATACTTATTCTTTTATTAAAAATTAAATACTGTGCGGCACGCCACCGAATAGACGTTCGCCAACATCATTAAAATAAAACAATCCTACCTGCTCAAAATCGCAGGTGCGGTTATTTTATTTTAATGATACTCACGTCGTCTCTCGCTAGCACCGCACTCTAAATATTTTAATTTCCCTTTTATTTTTATTATTTACCTTTTTTATTTTTACTTTTTCTCTTCTGAAAAAATAATTTCTGTATTTTTTTATTACTCAAGTCTTGCAATTTTAAGAATGATGTGCTATACTTGAAACAAGATAGCTGGATTCCATAAAACTGCTTCTGCTGCCTTTTGAGAAAAAGTGGCGGGCTGGGCACAGATAAAGAATAGAGAGGGAGCAACCGCCTCTGTGTTGCCAAAGCCAATAATATTCGGCAATCCAGTATGATTTTAAAGTCAATGGGATGTTACAGTGAATTTGAGAACGTGTTCCATTCAACACACACCAAATTTACGTGCAGTGTTAGGGATTCCAAAGGCTTATTTTGAAGTATTTTGAGAAAAGGAGTTTTAAAAAATGGAAGATAAGAGATACATTACGTTTGAAAAATGGTTTCCAGTAAACTGTGAATACCTTTGTGAAATTGCCACAGTCACAAGGGTTTCCCCCACAGCCAGAATATTGTTTGATACATTTTCAGGTATCTGTGACAAGGGGAACAATCTTAGGACAAATTATACGGAGCTTTCGGCAATGCTGGGACTTAGCCGCCAAGCCATTTCAAGAGCTGTCTGTGTCCTAGAGGATTTTGGATTAGTCAGCACTTCAAAGTGTGGTACTGGCTTTCTAATTTCAATCAATCCTCTTGTTATTAAAAAGACTCACGCCAGTTCCGTGCTTAAGAACTCATTTTATTCAGGGAAGAGATGTGAAGTTCCAGAGTATGCAAAGGATAAGACTGTCAACATCGACAAGTCCAATTTCTCGGCTGGCTACATCAAGCCTCATAAGTCTTCTGAAGAAAAGCAGAACCTTGTAAATGACATAAGAAATTCAATCTTGAAAGGGGAAAATGAAAATGGCAAATAATTTATCAAAATCATACATATCGCTGGACGCTATGGCATTAATACCCACTCTGTCCGAACAGTTTACATCTGCTGGACTTGTATTTATACATTTTGTGAACTTATGCAATATGAATACAAAGAACATTGAAATATACTTATCGGACATTAGGGATATGCTAACGTTTAATGAAATAAAGGATTCTAACCCTGAGAGTGATTTAAAGGTTCTGTCAGACTTTGGGCTTGTCTCAAGTAAAGTTGATAACAATGGATTAGTTACTGCCTCACTTAATCCAAATGCAGTGCAGACTCCTGATATAAACGGAAACAATTATTCAGGAAAACAAGTTCCATCATTTCCTTTATATGTAGCAAATCCTCTCATAGTTGATAAAGAGGAATTGAAAAAAGGAAAAATGGTTATATTAAGAAGAAATAATCCCCCTGAAAATATAAAATTAAGTTAATCTAATTGAACGGAATTTTCCGTTTAATTCAATTTTTTGATTTAATTTTATAACCCATTATTATATAATTTATAGAAAGGTTTTATTTCATACATTAAATATATAACTTGTTTGAAATAAATTATTAAAATAGATATTGACTTATTTGTAATAATATGGTATAATCTATTTGTAGGTTGGAATTGACATTTTTCCGAATTTATATGATTGGTTTCAACTACTAGATAATCAGCTTCAAAATTTCCACATTGCTGGTTTACTCACGTTTTCCAGCAGTGTGATAAAATTTTTAAAATTTGTCCTTGACAAATATAAAAAGCTGTAGTATAATAATTGGGTAGACTTGATAGAAGGTTGGCACGAGTTTCCAAAGTTTGGAGATTCATTTGAACTTTCATGAGTTTATCTTCTTAACCGTGTCTGGGGTACAGTCTGGTAAGTCACTTTACTGGGTCGAGGTGCAATCCCTCTTTAAACAATTAGAAAGCCCTTTAAAAACTACAAGATGTCACGTTCGATTCGTGAGCGGTTTCAAATGGCGGGATGTAAGTGATTGGTAAACTGCAAGGCTCATATCCTTGTATATGTGGGTTCGAGTCCCACTCCCGCAACCAAATTTATTTCAAGAAGATGAATTTTATTATTTACAATATGTCCTTGACAAAAAATTCAAAATAATTGAAAAAAAGTTGTTGACAAATTTGTAAATGTATGATATAATGTATTTGTAAATGAGAGATATGCTCCCATCGTCTAAAAGAGCAGGACATAGCCCTTTCAAGGCTAAAATACGGGTTCGAGTCCCGTTGGGAGTACCAAATAGAACAATTAAAATTTAAAATAAAGTGTATTTGTAAATTTTATGCAGGACTGACTGTTTCTTCTGCGAAAGCAGAGACTGGAGACAAGCTGGTAACTTGTCGAGAGCTTTGTTAGTAGCAGGCAAAGGGAAACAGGACTTCTAACCAAAGTAAATCCTGTATGAAATCTATAAGTGCATTTTATTGAAAAAGTGTGTTTATATATTTTACACAGAATTGATTGCAGTTCGTTCGGTGAAATCAGCCCCTGAGTAGGTTGATTGGTTATCGTCCGAAACGGGGCTGTTAGTAACTGGACAATGGACTGCAAGGCTCTAACCAAGCAACCTCTGTGTGAATGTATAAGTGCATTTTTCTAAATCACTTGGTTATTGCGATATAGCCTGAACTTCGGATAATGTCCACAAATTCATATTTGGTTATGAAATATCGCAAATTACTATGTGTCGGTATGCAAGATGAATGAAGCAGGCAGACTGTAAATCTGCTCCCACTGGGTAAACTCGTAGGTTTGAATCCTACTCGGCACACCAATGTCCTGATAGTATTCTGGGAAGTACACTTTGCTATACTCAAAGAGAGTCGGCTCGAAACCGATAAGGGACACCCTTAAATTATTACGTTGAATACAGTCCATCACTGCGTTGAAAGAGCTTGCTGGACTGGAAAATATGGGGGTTTCGTTTAATAGGAAAAACACCAACCACAAGGAGAACGGCAGTTCGAGTCTGTCAACCTCCACTATAAACAGCTTCTCTTTTGTGGAAGAGAAGTTTCAAATGGAGCTATGGTATAATGGTTATTACACTGCCCTGTCACGGCAGAAATGGGAGTTCAATTCTCCCTAGTTCCGCCAAAAAGTACAATTCAATTATCCTCATATCTGGGAAAATTTATCTAAGCGAGAAGATAGGGGTTCAATTCCCCCTGTGCGATTAGACTGCTAGTGGTCTATCCCAAACGGTAGCATTTGGAATGTGTCGAGCAGAGATTTACAGGCAGGTTCAATTCCTGCAATGAGGTGCACAAATATGGGAAAGATTGTTTCGGTTCTGTTCCCTTTCATACATCGTCGCCAGAGAGTTCCTTGGATGAGGGCTTGGCTGGAAGCTACGCCGATGTAGATTGTGTGGAGCATTGCTTGTGGGTTAGATTCCTGCATTTCCCGCCAAACATGGTTTTAAAGAAATCCAAAAATTTCACAGGGCATTTTGGAACAGTTCGGAACGTAGGCATAATTCATACTGAAATTCTGAAATCTGAATGTAAGTCCCACTCCTTTAACAATAACAATGTTTCGTAATGGTCTAATGGTAGGACGGCGGTCTCTGACACCGCAAGTAGTGGTTCGAGTCCATTTTACGAAGCCAATATTTTCCGATAGTGTAATCAGGTAGCACTCAAGTTTTTGGCACTTGCGGTAGTGGTTCGAGTCCATTTCGGAAAGCCAATAAAACATATCATCTAATAGTTTAAGTGGTTAAAACGTCTGCGTTCGTACGGTCGTAGAAGTTGCAAGTTCGAGGCTTGCTTAGATGTCTTACTAATTAATATGTGTCCGTAGCTCAGCTGGTTAGAGCATTCGCCTTTTAAGCGAAGGGTCGCAGGTTCAAGTCCTGCTGGACACACCAAATATTTTCATATATCCTTAGTGTTAATGGATTAGCACGATGGTCTCCAAAACCATTAGTCTTGGTTCGAGTCCAAGAGGATATGCCAGACAAATTAAAAATGTGTGGGTGACGGAATAGGTATACGTGTCAGTCTTAGAAACTGGATTTTGTGGGTTCGAGTCCCACTCTGCACACCAATATGCTGAATTAGCTCACTTTGGCTAGAGCAGCTGACTTGTAATCAGCAGGCAGTAGGTTCGATTCCTACATTCAGCACCAAAAATATGGGGCGGTAGCTCAGGGGGAGAGTTCCTGTTTTGCAATCAGGGGGTCGTGGGTTCAAATCCCACCCGTTCCACCAAATAATATTTATTAAAGTTTCACGAAAACCAAGTGAATTTTAAATAATAAATACCGTTCGATACACGGGAATTAAAGTCTGTGGAGAGCTATATAAACTAAATAAACGTTACTCTTTGAAGTAAATGATTTATTCGGGGTTCTGTGAAACAGAAAGTCAGATACGTGAGTTCTGACATAGTGGAAGTTTATTGATTTTAATAGACTTTTCGTATCGGAGAGCATTGGTCTGAATTTTATAAATTCGTCAATGCGTATGGAGTTGTAGCTTAACTGGAAAAGCGATGGTTTGAAGCACCATAGTAGTACGTTCGAGTCGTACCATCTCCACCAAAATAATATGGTTGCGTGGCGTAAACGGTGAACGCACCCCGCTCATAACGGGGAGTTCTAGGTTCAAATCCTAGCGGAACCACCAAATATTTTTAACATATTTGAGAAAACGTTACTTTAGTTATCGTTTATTCATTTATTTAACTTTCTTTCTTTGGATGTGGTTAATTAGAGAGAGCCACATCTTATATTATACGTCCGTGGCGGAACAGGCAGACGCACGGGACTTAAAATCCCCAGCTCCTTTGTGGGCATACAGGTTCAATTCCTGTCGGGCGTACCAATATGTCTCCTTACCTCAATGGGAGAGGATTCACAAACTGAAAGGTTGCAGGTTCGAGTCCTGTCGTCGGAGTAATGTCCTTCGTAGCTTAGCTGGAAAAAGCGTTCATGGGTTGAAAAAGTTGCAGGTTCGATTCCTGCAGGAGACAGCAATTTATATGTTTACGTAGCTCAGTCGGTAGAGCGTCTGGCTGTTAACCAGATTGTCGCAGGTTCGATTCCTGCCGTAAACGCCAATATGCTTCGGTAACTCAGATAGGCAGAGTGCCGCCCTTACAAGACGGAAGCCGCTGGTTCGATTCCAGCTCGAAGCACCAACTTGTTTTTCAATACTTTATTTTTATTAAAAGTGGAAGCGTAGCTCAACTGGTTAGAGCAGCGGACTCTTAATCCGCAGGCTGTGGGTTCGATTCCCACCGCTTTCACCAACATATACTCATGTAGCTTAATGGGAAAGCGTGCGACTGATAATCGCAATATGCTGGTTCAACTCCAGCCTTGAGTACCAAATTTAATATTATGTGGGCATTGGTGTAACAGGTCAGCACACGAGTTTGTGGCACTCGGGGAGAGAGTTCGATTCTCTTATGTCCAACCATATATGCGGGCATAATTCAGTCAGGTAGAATATCTCGTTGCCAACGAGAATGCCACGGGTTCGATTCCCGTTGTCCGCTCCAATTATCTCCAACCAAAGAGACCAAAACAAACTGAGGTTTTATTATGATATTATCTTTAAAAATACGCTTAAAATTAACTAAAGAACAAGAAATTTTATGTAAGAAATCAGTGGGGGTAGCCAGATTTGTATATAATTTAATGATTTCCGAAAACAATAAGATTTATAAAGAATATTTGCTGAATGATAAACAAGGAACATATCCTTTTGTTTCAAGATATGATTTTTCTAAACGTGTTACTGTACTTAAAAAACTTCCTGACTATTCTTGGCTATCAGAAGTCAGTTCAAAGGTTGCTGTACAGTCTTGTATTGATTGTGAGAATGCTTTTAAACGTTTTTTTAAAGGATTATCTAATTATCCGAAGTTTAAGAAAAAGGGAATTTCTAATTCCTTTTATGTGAGATATGATTCAATAAAGGTTACACAAAGAGGATTTAAGTGTGAGAAACTTGGAGAAATTAAAACATCTGAACCAATTCCAAAAGCCGACAAGTATCATAATCCTCATATTGTATATGACGGAAAATACTGGTATATAACTTTAGGGATTGATGTTCCTGAAAAAGCTAATGAAAATAACACTGGCGAAACTTTAGGAATTGATTTAGGAATCAAAACATTTGCAACTGTTTCAGATGGTACTGTAATATCTAATATTAATAAATCTAAACCATCGAAGTCTATTTATAAGAAAATTAAATATTTTCAACGTAAATTAGATAGATGTAAAAAAGGGAGTAATAACAGAATAAAAGTTGCTAATAAGTTAAAATTATTACACAGGAGATTGCGTAACATAAGAAGCAACCACATACATCAGGCAACAGCAATGCTGGTGAAAACCAAGCCAGTCAAGATAGTCATTGAATGCCTGAATGTGTTGGGAATGCTAAAGAACCGTAAACTTTCAAGGGCAATTTCAGAAGCTGGATTCTATGAGTTCGCAAGACAGCTTGAATATAAATGTAAATTACATGGGATTGAGTTTTTAAAAGCCGACAGGTTCTTTCCAAGTTCCAAATTATGCAGCAAATGTGGATGTAAAAAAGATAAGCTGAAATTATCTGAAAGAACATACCACTGTGAACATTGTGGAAATGTGATGGATAGAGATTTGAATGCTGCGATAAATTTATCATACTTATAAACATTGTTAAATATATTTATATACCGTTCGATACACGGGAATTAAAGTCTGTGGAGAGCTATGTAAACTAAATAAACGTTACTCTTTGAAGTAAATGATTTATTTTGGGTTCTTTGAAACAGAAAGTCAACTTTGCGAGAATTGACACAATAAAAATTTATTATAATTAATAGGTTTTTTGTATCGAGAGCAACAGCCTTCCAATTTGTATGGTGTGGGTTCAAGTCCCGCTGTTCGCTCCAAAACAACATCTCCCTGTAGCCAAGTCAGGTATGGCACTCCGCTTGGGACGGAGAGGTCGCAGGTTCAAATCCTGCTGGGGAGACCAATTATATTACCTAGCTATTTTGTAATTAGATATTTTCTTTAGTCATTCTTCTGGGAAGCGTTTACGCTTGATTTGAGAGCGTAAATTCATAAGTCCGATATTAATATCACCTTATGTCTAAAATCGTTCCCAGAAGCTCTATATGGGGCGTTATGTTCTAATTGGTAAGACAGGTGTTTGCTAAACATCCGCCGTTAAGTCGGCTTGCAGGTTCGAGTCCTGCACGTCCCGCCAAATAAATTATTATGGCTATAAAGTAAATTCTCTTTCATAAAAAAAAGGAAGCTGCTCATACGGAACAGATTCCTTTAGTTATTTTCTATATTTCGTTTGAATTAGAATAAAACATTTATCGTGTTTTACCCTAATTCAATTTTTTTATTTGTTAAAGTTTAATTATGATTTTAAAAATCCTCATCATCAATTTCCATATCATGCAGTTCGTGATATGGTTTGGCTAGTCCATATTTTGCATATCTTTTCTTCTTTTTGTCCATTATTAAGTCATACAGTTTTGGAATTATTTCATCTGGATAGTACCTGAAAGTGTTTGACATCTCTGCCTCGTTGTAGTACAGGTATCGGTATCTTTCATCCGTTAAATTGTTATATTTTGCAAGATTATTTACGCTTCCATGCGTGAAGTTGTTGTCAAGTCCAAACTTGCTTCTCATCATTTCAGCAATTTCCTGTGATGTAACAGTTCCTTTCCTTAGTTCTGTTGTAGCACCGTCTGCCATGCCATATCCAAATTTATTCTTGTTTCCAGTCATCTGTGCAACCATTTCAATAATCATCAGCTTTTCTGGTCTTGATTCAGCATTCTTGTAGGCTGTTATGATGTTTTCTATTGACTTTAACTGTTCAATCTGATTGTTATTTGATTGAATTTCTGAATTTACTTTTTTAATTTCAAGTTCCCCTGATTCAACTTTTTCCTTAAGCTCCTTCAATTTAAAGTATGACTTCACTAATTGCCTCTGGATGTTCCAGCTTCTTTCATCCGTGAAAGTTTTAGTCAATAAAAGATAACCTGATTCAGTATATAGTATTATTTCTTTTAGATTTGGTGCGTTGTTTTCCAAAGTCAATGAGATTGACTTTGGAATATTATTCCTAGATATTATAAAATAATCTTCATTTTCAATAAATTTATCTATATTATTTCTCATTTGTTGATTTATAACTTTAACATCTCTTTCGTGAAGTTCTGCAATATCCCATGCAGTTACAATTCTTTCGCCGTTATATTCCTTAAGCTCAATTTCCTTGTCTGCTATTGCTATTAAATTGCTGTTCATATTATTATCTCTCCTTTTAATGTTTTCATTTGTCTGTATTTCCGCCTGTTCTTTTTGGATATTTTCCAAGTTATTGCTTCCAGTATTTTTCTGTAACAGTTTCTTGTTCCTGAAATATTTTTTAATATATGTTTCAGTCATTTCCTTGTCCAGCATTAATACTTTTGCAAGTTTTAAATATCCCTTTTCAGTAAGCACTGTCTGTGTGTTGTATTTATATCCTTTTGGAAAAAGGTTTTCAAATATCCCAATTGTTTTTGCGTCATAGCTGTCAATTATATGATAATCTTCGACTTCATTAAACGGCAGGACATTTCTTTTAATTCTTTTAAATTCTTTCCATAACCTTGTCTTTGTTGTTCCGTGAACTTTAGCAATGTCTGAAAAACTTGCTATAAGTTTGTTATCATATATTTTTGACATTACAGCAATATCATCTTTTATAATAATTAATTGCATTATAATTTCTCCTTATGTTACTTTTTATGTTTTATTCTAATGTTGACTTGTTTTATTTTATGGGTATCTCATATAATACATCTTATGTTTCCTTTCCAAATAAAAAATGGAATCATCATTTCAAGTTCTGCTGGACAACTTGTCTGAATAATTCCATTTCATAAATTCAACTCTTGACATTTTAGTCAAAATCTGATATACTTATTTATGAAATGAGATATGTGCAGACAGTTTTCCAAGACTTATTGTATATCTCATTTTTTTATTTAATTGTAAATTTTTATAAAGATGTATTAACATCTGTTTTACATATTATACTCCAGCATACAATATTTGTCAATTATAAATGTTTATGTAAATAAAAAAATCTGGTTTATAACCCAGATAACTTGAAAAATAAAAATTTGACTCATCCAATTGCACATTTCTTTTGATTATCCTGTCCGCTGTGCTACGGACATGTCATCCAATTGTGCATTTTTTTTGATTATCCTGTTCGCTGCACTACGAACATGTCATCATTATGTTAGAATTATATCACGGTTTAAAGTATATGTCAAGTATTTTTTATAAATATTTTTTCATTAAATTAAAATTTTTATCGACAACTAATTATTATAACAATAAAAAAGAGCCATTGCAGGCTCAATTTTTATTTTACACATGTTCTATTTTAAGTTTATTTTGTATGTCGGTAAACTCATCCACTAAATCATTTATTTCAGATAATGTAGTTCTGTTTGATGGGAAGTGCAGATGAGTTTCTCCAATGAACATATCTTTTTTGTTTATATCTTTTATTGCAATGTTTCGTTCTCCATTTTCATAGATTAATACGTCATTAACTTTGGCAATCCAGTCAATTCCCCCTGCACAGTGTATCTCAAATTCAGTGCTTTCAGAAATATCCATGCTGAAGTCCTCTATGACATCAAGCACAATATTATCTTCATATTTTACAGTGTAGATAATTTTAAGGTTTGAATATTTTTTACTAATTAATTTCAACATTTTCCCAAATGCTGATTCTTCGGATATTATAAGCTCTGTTTCCAGTTTCTTTGAGTTATCGTTTAACAGTTTTCCAAATTCCTTGAATGTTCCCATTATTTCAGCTTTGTCATTTTCAGTGTCCACAATTACTGTATCTTCTGAATAATTAATAATCATCCAGTTTCCTGTTTCAGCGTCTTTAAGTTTTAAAGTTTTCATAATTTATTCACTCTCTCTTTCAATATATAATGTTATCTTCTATGATATTATTATACTATATATTTACAATTTTGTCAATACATTTTTATATAAAAAAGGAACTTTTTCAAGCTCCTTTTTATTTATATATTATTGAGAGTGATTAACTGTTCATAATTTTATCAAAGTTTTTGTGAACTTGATTTTTTCTTACGTCGTATGCCTGTTCGTGTAGGTCATACAGATTGTCAAGCTCGTACTTGTCAATTGTTCCAGCTTTTGTTATATGGAACGTTGCCCCCTCGTAATCTAATGTATAGCACATAAACATATTTTCTACACCTGATATAAGAGTGTCTGTGTCATAATATATCCAGTTTTGGTTCTGATTAATTTCAGTTGGAGTTTTTCCTTCTCCAATCTTCATTATATCGTAGAAAATGTTTGTTGGTGATTCAAACGGGTTTTCTGTACTCCATATTACACCTGTAAGGTTATTTTTTAGTGTTTCTATAACCCACATTGCTGTTTCATATTCTGAAGACATTTCCAGCGACTTCTGAATCTCCTTTTTAAGATATTCCACATTTTTTGCTGTGAAATTTCCAATCATTTCAATTGTATTATCTTCAATTATAATTTTAATGTTTGTCTTGTTTACAGTGACCTGTATTTTATCATTGTTTGTTTTGGCTTTAATTATTTCCATTTTTCACTTTCCCTCTTTCCTGTTTGATTTTTACAGGGGGACTAGATTGCCAGCCCCCATCTATTTATAAGTTTTTCCCCTCTTTCTAAGCCTTCGCTTTCGCTTATGTAAAGCCCTTTTTCAACTTCTGCTCCTAAAAGTGCAACAAGTTCGGGAGTGATGTTTTTAAAGTTTTCATTTTCAATTATTTTTTTCCCAGCTTTATTGAAAATTCTTATTTCATCGTTTCCAATCATAATTGTTGCTTCATTTTCGTTATACGATTTTCGGAATACGTAATTTGTTCTCATTCTAAATCAACTCTCTTTCTTTCATTTTTGTTATCTTCTATGATACTATTATACTACATATTTACAAATTTGTCAACACTTTTTTGAAATATTTTTTAAATATTTTTTTGTGATTGACTAAAACATATTTGTATGATACAATTTTGTGAGCATAGTTTAAGCTAACTTTCTGATTTTTTAGGGGACTGGTTTATTTTTTCCAGTTCCTTTTTATATTGCTGTAATAAAAAAGAGCTGGTTAATTCCAGCCCTTTTAATATTTATTCTACAGTTACAGTTACAGTTTTTTCTCCATTATTGAATTTCATATTTGGGATATTTTGATTCCAGTAGTCATCAATCATATTTTTTAAATATTCTCCCTCATATCCAGCTGACTCAATTACAGAACTTCCTGAAACTTTCCAGTCGCCTATTGTTTTTACAGCTTTCATAAATGCTTCCCATTCAGAGCCTTGAAGTGCTTCAACAACAATACCCTTAAGCTCATCTATCTTTTCATCAGATACGCTTTCAAAAGCTCCAATGAATGTTCCCTTGTCTGCTTCACATTCTATCACAGCCATATTCTTTTCAATTGTGATTTTCATTTCATTTCCGTTGTTATCCATACTTCTTAAAGTTAAATCTGTTTTTTTCATAATTAATCAGCTCTCTTTCTATCCTTTGTTATCTTTTATACAACTATTATACTACTTATTTACAAATTTGTCAATATATAAAGTATCTGTGTTACATATTGTATTCAAAATAAAAATAGCAGATATTTTTTAAATCAAATCTGCTATTATTTTTTTAGATTATGTGGTATAATATACTTATGTTGATATAATATGCTTATGTTGATGATAAATCAAAATTCTTCATCATCAATCATAAACTGATATGGTTCTGAAAGTCCATAGTTCTTATATCTTTTCTTTTTGGTGTCCATTATGACTTCCAGCAGTTTTGGAATTACAAACTGCGGAAAATATCTATAATTATTAGTCATAGTATTTTCATCATAGTAAAGGTAGGAATATGGACTTTGTTTTAATTTCTGTGAGCTTGCGTAGCTTCCAATGCTTAACGCTGTAAATTTAGCTGGGTCAAGTCCATATCTTTTGCACATCATATCAGCAATTTCTGTTGCTGTTGCAGAGTCTTTTCTAAACTCAGTTGTAGCACCGTCTGCCATTCCATATCCAAACTTGTTCTTATTTCCAGTCGCTTCAGATAGTGCTTCAATAATCATCAGCTTTTCAGGTTTCGATTCAGAGCTTCTGAACATTTCAATAAGTTTTACCATATTGTCCAGCTTATGGTTTTCAATTCTTTCACGTTCTGTGACAGGAATATCTTTCCTTTCTTTATTTATGTTCTGCTTAATTTCAAGTTCTCCTGATTCAACTTTTTCCTTAAGCTCCTTTAATTTAAAGTATGCTTTTATTAATTTTTTTTGTATTTTCCAACTTAATTTATCTGAAAAAGTTTTTGTTAATAAAAGATAGCCTGATTCTGTAAACAGGATTATTTCTTTAACATTATTTGGTATAAAATCCTGAACGATTTTAAGTCGTTCAGAAAATTCTTTTTTATTTAATATAAAATAATCTTCGTTTAAATCAAATGTTTCTCTGTTCCTATTAAAATTTTTTGTGATTTCGTTTACATCTCTTTCGTGGATTTTAGCAATATCCCACGCTGTTATAACTCTTTCTCCATTATACTCTTTAATTTCAATTTCCTTGCCTGATATTGTTATTAAATTATTATTCATATTATTTCTCCTTAATTTTAAAATTTTGATATATCGAATTTTGTGATATATTGTTTCTAAATCAATAATTATATATGTTCTATATTATTTATACATAGGTTATTTTATAGGTATCTTATTAATTTCATTTTGAATCACATTCCTTTCCTAAAATAAAAAATGGAATTACTTTCCAAAGTCTCACATCACTTTTTTTTAGATAATTCCATTCCATAAATTAACTTATTGACATTTAAGTCAAAGTTTGCTATAATTATTCATGAAATGAGATATATCTTATTAGTTTTCCAAGACTTGTTGTATATCTCATTTTTTATTTAATTGTAAATTTTTAAACATAAGTTTTATATTAATACCACTTTCATTTTTTAAATTATACTCCTGTCCTTTATATTTGTCAATCTTAAATATTTTTGAATTTATTTCCTTACTTATCATAAGTTAAATTTAATTTTTATATAAATAAAAATGGCGGACAATGATTGTTCCGCCAATTTCTTTCTATTGTTCCTTTATTAATTTTACTGTTCCCATTTAAGAATATCATTAACAATTTTTTTAACTTCTTTTATAAGCTCCGCAGATTCCAGTATGTCTTCAACTTCAGGGAAACTGTCTTTAAAATATATGGACAGGTCATATCTTTTTCCGTTGTGGTATCTTTCCGTGTCAAATTTCCAGTCAAATCCGTCAATGTCAAGGAATGAGAATGTCAAGTCCGAGTTCCCTTTTTTGACGTTTATGTACTGGTAAAATTTACATCTTTCGTCTGGCTGGTCGTTCTCAATTGTTACGTTTTCGCTTCCATATTTATTTTCAATGGCTTCCAGTATCTTAAAGAAGTTTTCATTGGTTGCAAAGTCCTTAAAGTAGCTGTCATACATTTCAGGGTTCTGCTTCTGGTATTCTTCAAGTCCTTTAGTCCATTCTGTATCAATGTTCATTGAATATCATCTCCTTTTATAAATAAAATGCGGAAAAATAAATTTCCGCACACATTATTGAGTTTAGTTTTTCAGATAATTCATTATATCATATTTATGATTAATTTGCAATAATTTTTTGCAAGTCCATATTCCAGACTTTCTCATACATCTGGCACAAAATCTTGCATTTCTGGTATATTTCCTTGTACTGTATTTCAGATTCCATTGACTTAATTATAAGGTCTGCAACCTGAGCTTCCAGCTGAGCAATCTTAAGGAGTGTAATAATATCTGCTGAGTTTCTCATTCCGCTTCCAATTCCCACTGTCCCATTTACGAGCTTTGTATATACTACGTAAATCATTCTTGAGTTTTTGCTTCCCTGACGTTCAGCATATTCAGCTAGTTTCTTTATTACATCTGTCTCATTTTTTCTTATTAGAGTTCCGTGTTTTCTTATGTCAAGCCATTGCTGATTGTTCCTGTTCTCAAGTTCTCTTCTTAATCTTTCATTTTCCTGCTCAAGATATTCAATGTATTCAAAAACTTTCCCACGTACAAACTTGCTTTCCTTTGTTAGCATTCTCAACGCCTGTTTGAAGGTCAGTATGAAAATGGGGTCATCTTTGTAACCTTTGTTTGAGGTGTATGTTCTCTCGAAACTTTGCATGGGCTGAAATTTTAGCTCATGCAACAAATCCCCATTAATATTGAACTCGCTTCTAATTCCTTGAAGTAAATTTTTGTGTAATATTTTGCCTTTTACACCTTCAATCGCTCTGAAATAATTAATGATTTCCATAAGTTCCTTGCTTGTGATTGAATCCTTTTTCTTTAATTTTACGGGCACATTCATTTTCATATTATACCACGTTCCTTTCTATTATTTTTTATTTATAATAAAAAGAAACTATTTTCTTAAATCCCTGTTACAAATACATTATTTTATTGACATTTGGCATAAATTATGCTAAAATAAATATGTTATAAAAATAATGTGGTTTGTAGAGATGTTTTGGTAATCTTTCTGAGGGATTTTCGGAAAACATCTCTTTTTATTATATCCAAAATTATAATACTAAATTAATTTTTTGTCAATGTTTATTTCTGCTGCAATAAAAAAATAGCTGTTTCCAGCTATTATTTATTTCTATTCAGACTGTTTATTTTTTCAACAGCTGTTGCAATATCAGTTTTAACTTTTTTCATAGGCACTTTTCTTTTCCTAGACTTTTTGCATTTTTCAAAATATTCAGGGTATGAAAGTTCAGTTTGGAATACTTTTTTCCATTGTTCCCAGCTCCATCTCCTGAATCCCTGTGCTGGGTCGGAAAAGGAAATCTTGTAGCACTGCTCGTATGTAGTTTCCACATTTTCTCCAACAATCCTGATTGGATATTTTGCCTTTGCGTGGTCTTCGCTGTAGCAGGTGAAGTCTATTCCTACGTGCCGTATCAGGTCTGTTATATGTTCCCTGTTCCCAGCGTAGCCATATTGCTTACGTGCTGGATATGAAAAATGTTTTTTAAGTGCTTTTTCTATTTTAGGTGAGTTCCATATTCCAGCAAGCTCATAAATGTCATATTCGATTCCGTTTTCCTCAATGCGTCCATAGTCAATGTACGTACCTTTAATATAGCCCCCTCCGAACTCAATTGGTATAAGGAGTTTTATTACATCCCCATATAAAATATTTGCTGAGCCTTTAACATCAGCCCTGATAAATGAAAAGCTGCCCATTTATTATCACTCTCTCTTTCGGTTATCTTTTACAATACTATTATACTATGTATTTACAATTTTGTCAATAGTTTTTTATAATTCTGTATAACAAAAAAAGAGCTTTTTAGGCTCTGATTATTTCTTTATATTCATTGAGTTTCTTTACTGCTTCCTTGTCTGTTTCATCAATTAGACTTTCAACAATTTTTACCATTAATTCAGGAGTTGCTGTGTCTTCCACATTATATCCTTTTTCAAGGACGCTCAGTTTTATCCCCTGCTCCACTATGTAGTCAATTCCTGAAAAATTGTCGTCAACAAGTGTTCCGAAGTCAATCAGGTCATCGTCCCCTGTTGACTTTATATAAATTTCCTTTATTTCATTCAGCATATCATTAAATCCGTCAAAATATTTACGCTCAATATTGTTTGGATATTTTGCAATGAATTTTTCAGCAATATTTCCAAGCACTTCACTTATTGTTGGTTTCCAGTTAAAATTCGTTCTTTGTAGGACATCTGTTCCAAATCTTGTTACAGCGTCCATAGATATATTTTGGTACATCATTTATAATCAGCTCTCTTTCTCTTTAAATAAAATGTGGGAAGTTCAGCAAAGTCTTCCCATTTTTTAATGCTGTTATATAATTAATTAGAATGGAACATTTTCATTTTCTTTTTGTGCATTTTCTTTTGGATTTCCTATTGGAAAGTCAAATGAATTTACCACAACTGCTGTGAAAGAAGTTTTTTGCCCCTCTTTTTCATATTGAGAAACATCAAGTTTTCCGTTAATTATAATTCCATTTCCTTTTTTGAAATACTTCGCAATATTTTCAGCTGTTTCGGCGAATGCCTTTAGGTTTATAAACATTGCTTCATCTTTTGTTTTTGGTACAGCTATTGAGAAGTTTGCATATTTTGTTTGCTTTTGGTTATTCATTACCTTTACTTCCACGTCTCCAGTTAGTCTTCCTTGTAAAATTACATTGTTTAACATTTTAAATCAACTCTCTTTCGTTTTTTATATTTTTGTTAAGTGATTTATCTTTATCTCCCTCACTTACAAATATAGTATATCATATATTGACAAATTTGTCAACACTTTTTTTCAATTATTTTGAAATTTTTTCTTGTTGTATTTCAAAGTCTTAATCTGTGCTGACTGTTTAAAATTTTTCTTACACAGGTAAAAAGGTTTTACCAGCATATCGGATATGCAATAATTTTTCATTGTAAATAAAAAAGGGCGGATTAACCAGCTCCGCCTTATTTTGCATTTAAGGGTCTTGTTACCATAAACCCCGTCCGTAGTGGACAGGGTGGGAATCGAACCCACGTGAACCCTTCAGCTATTCATTTTTTTGAAAAGAATCACGAGTGATTAGTTCGTGTCTTGCCAATCGGAATTATATGATACTTTTTTATATGCCTTGTTTTCCACAGCAAGGTTATCAATCTTGAACTGTTTTATGTTGCCAGCATTGTTTTAAGTGTTTTAAAGGTAAAGGCTTTTTCTGTTCCCATAGCCATAGGCAAGCGTGAAATAGGGTCAGTACTCCACAGCAGGTTTCTCAAGCCTGCGGAACAGATATTTTGACGGAGTTGAGCGTTCCGTCGTGGGATATTAGCCTTTCAACTCCCACTTGCAGATATATTATACTACATATTGACAAATTTGTCAATACTTTTTTAAAAAATATTTTATTTAAAATAAAAGCAGGATTTTTTATGTCCTGCTCTTATTTATTATCTCCTTAGTTTTTATTTCTGTACAGTTGCAAATATTTTCATTCCTGTGTGGATTAAAAATTTATCTCCACTTAGAACAAAATAAATTCCGTTAGGTTTTTCTTCTATATTGTTTGCACCAGCATTTCTTAGAAGTTCCATAATGTTTTCAGTACTGTCTTTTTGGCTGTCAACTAGGTCATAGTATTTGTTTTTTAGTTTTTGGCTTGTCATTTTTTATCACTCTCTTTCTTATTGTTATTTTCTACAATACTATTATACTATATATTGACAAATTTGTCAACATATATTTATAAAAATTTACACTTTTATATTGCAATAAAAAAGGATATGGCTTTTGCACCATATCCAGTTTTATTAGTCGTGCAGAACGTTGAATCCACCTGTATTTAGTTTCTTCAGCATTTTTCTGTCTAATCCTTTTTGATAAACTGCACTTGGTACTCCACAGGTTACAGTACCCTCTCTTACAGTTTCCCAATCTCTTTGTTTAGGATTTTTTTTTGCATATTTGATATATTCACTGGACTGTCTTACTAGCGTATTTGCCAGCTTTTCAATCCATTTTATGTCAGTTTTGATGTTGGAGTTGTCCATTTCCTGCATTACAAGGTGCAATGTCTTTTTGTGCATTACCTCGTCCACAAACCAGTCAGGATTTTTCGGCTCGTAGCATTGCTTTCCAGCAAATGCGGATATTGACATTGCAATCAGTCCAGTCAAGATTAATGTTTTAATTGTTTTAATTTTCATAGCTAATCAGCTCTCTTTCTTTTCTATATTTTGTAGTTATCTTCTACAATACTATTATAGCAATTATTTACAGAATTGTCAACAATTATTTTCAATAATTTTGAATATTTTTATGCCTTAGATTACTATTAAAAAAGATATGATTTAAAAATCATATCTATATTCCGCTTTCATATATTATTGTGCCATTTTCCAACGCCTCAACCGAATGTGCATAATAGCCATTGTGCTGATTAAACACAATTGCTGTTGCAACCACTTTTTCATCGTCGTATACCTTGGCACATATTATGTCATCGTGTGAAAAGTCTTCATGGAGCTCTTCATTGATTTTCTTTAATTCCTCGTCTGTAAGGTCAACATCAAGCTCTATTCTGTCTACGTAGAATAAGTCCTGCTTCTTTTCTTTCAGAAGGTAAGTTCCAAAAGCTTCGTAGCATAGCTGACAATCGTCTATTCCTAGCGTAAAGTTTATAAAGCCGTTTTCTTTTCCCCTCCATGCGTCAACCGATGTTACGGATAACGCAATTTCCCTGTGTTTCACTTCAGCAATATTTTTTCTGTTTACAACGCAGTCTTTTTGTACCTTGATTGTTTTCATTTTTAATCATCTCTCTTTCTTTGTTATCTTTCATACAACTATTATACTATGTATTTACAAATTTGTCAATACATTTTATCATAATAAAAAAGGAAGTTCGATAATAAACTTCCTTTTCATATTCTATTTATTTTCCTTTAAATGAGGTACTGCCCATTTGTTATAAAGGATTGTTTCAATTGGCTTTAAGTTTTTGTCAAGCAGCTCAGTCTTGTCAGGTCTAAGCCCCCTTAAAGTCTTTTTATATTCAGGAACTTCAGGTGTTTCCCAGTTTGATTTTAGCATTTCAATTCTTATAAATTTTGGTGCTTCAACTCTTTTGCTGAACTCTACATCTTTAAGTCCAGTAAATCTATGGAATCTGTCTCTTTCATCCTTGTTTCCAGCAAGCTCAAATTTTATTTCCATTGTTGAATCAGTATTAAATTCTCCTAGGAACGTCATATACTTGAATCCAGCAAGTTTCTGATTTTCGTGCCAGTCTTCCAGTATTTCACGTGAGCTCTCTCCTTTAAGTTCTTCTGTCCTCATCCCTATTGTAGTTTCGTGAGTGTGTCCTTCCGTGAGCGTTAAAAGTCCATCCGTCATATTTGCGGATGTGTATTTTATATCAACAAATTCAGTAAGCGGCATAACTTTTATGTATGTATTCTGTGTTTCAGTCCATTCATTCCTTGATATTTCAGGGAAGTGCTTTTCGTACCAGTCAGGAGCGTTTCCGTGTCTTTCCACGCTTGTGAAGTATTTTGATGTTTCCCACATCGGCACTCCGTTTACGCTTACGTCGCACTGTCCAAGCCACTTGTCCTTGTGGGTGTAGTAAATAAGTTTCCTTAGTTCCACTTTCTGCTGGAATCCTCTTTTGCCAGTCTTCCTGAATATGAACTCAATCTGGTCGTCGTCATATTGTCCGAATCCATATACATAGCTTCCATCAAGCGACTTTATTGCGTACTTTCTTGTAAAGGCGTAGTCCCCATTTTTAATGCCTGCCGTTGACAGAAGCATTTCAAACGGGTCTATGAGGTTACGCTGGTCTTTTGGCGATATGTTCTTTTTTGAAGTATATATGAATCGCCCTTCCACATATACCTTTCCAATGAAGTCCGTAAGCTCCTCGAACTCTTTTCTGTTAAGTGTTGCCGAAAAGTTCTTGCCTTCAGTCCTTACGATTTTTTTCCTGTACTTTAGCCACATTTTAAGACTGTTAATATTAAGCATAGTTTCTTTCTCCTTTCAAAATTCTGTTGTCTTTGTATAGAGTATAACATATTTTTTATCGCTTGTGTAGTGATATTTTTAGTTATTGCAATAAAAAATCCCCATCCATAAAATGGAAAGGGACGTTTTATTTAGTCAGCAACCTTTGTTAGAACTTGAAACTTGTAACCCATATCTTCAATTTCATCACGTGTAAGTACTACGCCTTCAGGAGCTCTCCCATTCAGCTTGAATACAAGTGCTGATGTTCCAGCCTTTTGAGTGAACTGTCCAGTTCCTTGTGGTATTTCTGTTCCTAGAAGAGCTGCAAGTATGTTAAGGGTGCTTTCGTGCCGTATGTATGAGTCAATGGTGTTGCCCTTTAAAAGTTCCTTTGCTTCGTCAAGAGTTATATCCTTTAATGTGTAAGTTCCAGTCGCTGTTGCCAGTGCTGTTGTAAGCAGTGCGATATTCATAATATCATCTCCTTTAATTTTTAATATAACTTATTATAGCAGTTCCTAATTACGAAACTTACTTCATTGTTACGAAACTATTATACCAGTTTCATATAACCTGTTTTTTGTGATATTTAACCTATTTTTTTCAGGGCAATAAAAAATACGGAACTTTTATTTAAGTTCCGTATATTATTAATTTTATTACTTATTCTCACATTCTTTTGAAAGATTATATATCATATTCATTATTTCCTGTGTAGCCTTTTCTGTGTTATATATTCTTTCTTTTTTCAGGAATTTTTTTCCTGCTGCATATTTTAATCCAACTGTCAAATATTCATTGAGAGCCTTTTCTGAATCCAGCATTTTAAGTGCCAGTTCCCTGATGTCAATTATTACATCAAGGTTTTCTGTTTCATCTTTTAATATTAGAATGTCAGGACATATCCACTCTGAATGTAAGTATTTGTTTGTTATACTTAATTCATTTATGTTGTCTTTTGCATACTGCATTATATTTTTTATAAGTCCGTCTGTGTTCCATAAATTGTTCTCTTGATTTTCTACATATTCTATCCAATTCAGTCCAACTTCACGGATTATTTTGTATAGTCTTTCAGCTGTGCTTTTTGGTATATTTGTTATATTCATTGTATTTCACCTGCCAGTTTATTTAAGTTTCTGAAAAGCTCTTTTTTAACTTTTTTGAACTGTATAAATTTATTTTTGTTATCATCATATTCGATTGTTCTTGCTTCCTTTATTTCCCATATATGTTCGTTAGTTTGTGTTTTAGGAGTTACAAGGAAAGTAATTTGAGAATTTTCAACTAGCATTGATTTTTTCTCAAAGGCTAACATAATATTGTATTTTTTAGTAAGATGTAAGAGTTTATCAATTTCGCTTACTGTTAAGTATTTATGTATATCTTTTTTCCAGTCGCATTTTGCTTTTGGCATTGCAGCTTTATAGAATTTTTTCATTTTCTGTCTTTTTATAGATTTCATTTTTAGTTTCTCCTTTTTAAAGTTTCAACGGACGGCATACCTACTTTTATTCAGCCTGCCTGTCCGCTGTAATTAATTATTTATTTTATCTTTTCAATATCCTTTTTAAGTTGTTCCAGTGTTAAAATTATGTCATTATTTGACTTTATTTCAGCATAGTCAAGCTCAAGTTCCCTGCTCATAAATCTTATGTACTCGTATACAAAGTACATTAAAAAGTCAACAGGTCTTCTAATTTCCTTTGCCAGTTCCAGCATTGAAGTTTCAGTTTGATTTTCTTCGCAGATTTCGATATAGTCTGCTATCATTCCTGAAATGTCAAGGCTGTCCTGTTCCCCAGCTTTTTTCCAAGTGTATGCCTTATTTACCCTTTCTGATACTTCGTATGTATCAGTGTTTGTTATAATCCCGATTGTGGCTTCCACTTCCAAGCTCTCAAAGTTTTTAAAATAATCTTTATTTTCATTTTTAATTCTTTCAACTGCTTTTTTAATGTAGTCTTTGGATATTGCATATCCTCTTTTTATAATTTCCTTGTTTAGTCTAAAATCTTTTTTCATAGTCATTCACTCTCTTTCTCATTGTTATCTTCTATACAACTATTATACTACATATTGACAATTTTGTCAATGATTTTTTTCAATATTTTGTATAATAAAAAGGCTGAAAAATCAGCCCTTTTGTTCTAGTCCCAGTCTATAATGCTGTAAACTTCTTCCCCATTCAAAAGATAGATGTACGAAGTTATGTATTTTCCAAACATTTGGCTGTATTCGCTCCAGCCTTTAAGGAATACTCCCCCCATCTCTTCTATTTCCTTGTTTGTCTTATTTAGTGGTTTCATTGTTAATCAGCTCCTTTATTTTTATACTTCACAGTCAATCAGTTGTTCCTCGTTTTGGAAATAATATTTCTTATAGTCTTTTGTGTCTTCAAAGACAACTCGTTTTCCATATTTTGTAAGTTCTGTTAGATTTGGGAAGTCAGTTTTTTTGATTCCGTGTTTCTCAATAAAGATTTCTTTTTGTGATACTGTTATTTCTGATTTTTCTTTCCAGTATTGTCCGAACTGTATATACATATTCTTTATTTCAAATTCAGTTATTATTTTGGAAAGTATCTTATAGAAGTCCCTCATTTTTGGAAGTTCTGAAAGATATAGTCTTATCTTCCCATTATTTACTGAAATATGTCCTGCATATCCGTCAATGTCTATATGTATCTTAAACATTTCTTCCCTTGATGGATTTTCTGAAAATTCTTTTGCCATTTCACAAGCCTTTTCAAGTTCCCAGTTATACGACACATCTTCAGTTCTTATATTCTGTGCTTTTATATATGTGTCTGCTGTCCATTTGTTTCTGTCTTCAGGAATATTCTTTGATATTTGGTATGAAGCTGTTCTGAAAATGTTTCTTAATATTTCATTTATTATCACTCTCTTTCTTTCTGTTATCTTTCATAATACTATTATACTATATATTTACAAATTTGTCAATAGATATTTTAATATTTTTTATTCCAATAAAAAAAGAGCCTTTTGGCTCTTATAATGATATTCCGTATTTTCTTGCAATATCTCTTAGTTCTCTTAGGTCTGATTCAATAGTTTCATAGTTCTTGAATTTGTATTGTATTCCTGATTTTGTATTTACAGCTGTTATATGTGTTCCAGCATATTTTACATAATGCTTTTCTGTATTCTTATCAGTTTTTTTTATTGCAACTGTTGCACTTCCTTGTTCTTCCTTAGTTATGAAGCACATGCTTGGAATTTCCAGCCTGAAAAGGTCTATTGTGCTTTTCACATAGCTTTCAGGCTTGTCTTTTGTGAGCTTTAGCATTTGGAAGTTTATAAACAGCTTCTTAGTCTTATATCTGTTTATCATTTTTGTAATATATCCTAGAGCGTTATAGCTGTATACGTATGCTGGTTCAGGGTCTTCGATTCCTGTTGTTGTAATACGTGCTATCACACCTCTTTTGTTTTCTACTGTTATTCTGTGAGTTCCAAATGTAGCCTTGAACGTAGGGAACTCTATTGTAAATTTATTTCCCATCATTTTTTTTCTCCTTTAGTTATTTTTTTCAGTTCCTTTTCCACTTTTTCCAAATGCTCGTCAGACATCTTTGTTCCAAGAGCATTTATTTCAAGGAAGTATGCCAGCTTAAAGTCCAAAGGGACTTCGCCGTCGTAGCAGTATATCCTTTTCATAATGGATAACGGTTCTGTGATGGCGTTCATATCCTTTTCTGATAAATCATTAAAGTATTCTCCTGTTTCAAGAGGGTATACATTGTCTATAAATTCAAATATTGAATTTAGCCTCTGCTTTCCGTCCAGCACTTCAAAGCAGTCTTCCCTTTCCCTCGTCTTAGTCAAAATCAGGACTGTCTGAAGTTTAACTCTTTCTTTTAGGAGAGCCATTATGTATGCCTGCTTCTGCTTAAGCGTCCATACAAGCCCCCTCTGATAGTCAGGGTTTAAATCAAGCTGTCCATTTGCGTACCATTCATAGTATCTGTCAACTGGATAGTTGACATCAACTATTTCTATGTCAACGCCGTTCCACTCCACAAGCTGTCCGAACCTTTTTCTTTCGTGTATGGAAGTTTTTCCATATTTTCCGTCAGCTGGCTTAAGGGTGTTTGCGATTGCCGTAACTTCAACTTCCCTTTTAGGATTACGTGAGTTGGCTATCGTTCTTATTCCAGCAACTCTTACCATCCTTTCATTTATTATTTTTGTTATAACCCCGTTGTCAAATGATGGGTCGGGGAGCATAACTTTGTCTCCCATTTTCCATTTATTGATTTTCATACTTATACTCCTCATCTGTTTTCCTGTTCTGTTATCATTGCCACTGGATAATCGTTTTCAATGCTCCAGTTTATTATGTCAATTAAGTTGTCCCCTGAAGCTTCCAAATCCCTATTTTCCACGAAGTCTTCAAAGAACTCGATTCTGTAGTACATTGCTCCATCTATCATCTTTGTTGCAAAAATATGGCTGTATCTGTCCATTTTTTGTATATCACATTCCTTGTGGTCTACCATTCTAAACATAGTTAATCATCTCTCTTTCTTCTGTTATCTTCTATGCAATTATTATACTACATATTGACAATTTTGTCAACACTTTTTTGACAATATTTATAAATATTTTTGATTATATTAAAAAGAGCCTGTAAAAAGGCTCTTTATTTATTAGTCAGCATTGATTTTCTTCAATGCCTTGTTTATATTTTCAATGATAGCCGTTATTTCTTCCATTGACTTTTGTGTTATTTTATTATCAGTCTTTTCTACGATATAATCAGCTACTTCTTTTCTGTTTTCGTACAGGTCTGAACTGTCTATTGACACTATGTGCCATCTGTCCCCAATGAAGATTCTGTTCTCCCCTTCATTTTCATTGGTTGTAAGTCCATACTTTGTGTACAGTTCGTCATGAAGCTCGGCAAGCTTGTTCTTGTCCACATGTTCAGCTTTTTCTCTTGCGTAGTCATATACGGCTTCTACAAGCTCTGCCGTTCTTGTAATCCTGTGCAGGTCTTCCATTGGAATGTTAGTCCAGTTGCTGGTGTCAAATACTGAAATTTCCAGCTTATTTGTTCTAAGGTTTATTTCGTACTGGATGTCGTCATATCCGAAGCTTTCCAGCACTTTGCCGTTTGTTCTGAAGTAAAGGACTGTGTCTTGGACTTTCTTTTTATTATCCTGCCCTTCTTTAGTATAGGTTCTTAAGTGCATATTTTTAATTTCTTTTATGTCAATTCCTTGTTTGTCCATCTTTACTTTGACAGCAAGGTCTTTGATTCCTGTTTCTATTATTCTGTTAAGTGTTGCCTTGATTCTTCTTATTTTCTCTTTCATGTTAGCCAGCTCTCTTTCATATTTTATTATCTTCTGTAATGCCATTATATGTTTCTTACTGAGTTTTTTCTGATGTTAATTGCAATATATGCTACAAATACTCCAAATATCAAACCTAATGTTACGCCAACCAAACCGAAATTGGCAACTATCAAAATGAAAGCATTTACAATACCCATAACAGCAGGGAACATAGATGGCAATTCATCATCTCCAGCAAGACAGTTTCCTATAAGGCTTGAAACTCCACATCATAATGCCAGTGCCATTTTGCCTTTGATGTCAAATGCCCCAAACTGTGCAACAGTCATGAATATTATGATAATTGAGTTTAAATCCATAATTCCTAAAAGTGTTCTTCTTATTTTATTTTTCATATTAACTCACTCTCTTTCATCTATTGTTATCTTCTATGCAATTATTATATCATGTATTGACAAATTTGTCAACACTATTTTTACAATATTTTATAATATTTCTGCATTTTTTGCAAACAAATAAAAAAGGCACATTAGTGTGCCTTGTTAAATTATATTTCTGTATTTTAGTCTTCCGTTACATCGTTCATTTCAAAAAGTATTCTGTTAATGTCTTCAACGATTGCTAAAATCTGTTCAATGTCTTCATTCCCTGTTGTCTTTTCTTTCAAGTTTTCAACTATGTATGAAGATATTTTTTTATTTACAAGGTTTTCTTTCTCAAATTTTATTGCATATCCATTTCTTTCTGCAATAACATAATTGTCATACACGTTTACTGAAATTGCTGTCCCTTTCAGCTTTTCAACCAGTTCCATAAAGAGTTTCTTTTCTGCTTTCTCCATTGCTGATTTTACTTCATGGTATGTGGAAATATACATTGCATGTATTATTTCCATTATATTGTTTATTCTTTTCACGTCTTCCCTGTCAAGTTCAACCCACATGTCGTTTGTGGCTAGTGCTGATAGTGATATTTTACCTGTGTCAAGGTTTACCTCAAACTGTATGTCTTCACCTTCCCTGAAAGTTAAAGGGCTGTTGCTTGAGAAAGATATGAGTGTGTCCATATATCTTTTGTAGTTTTCAACTCGCTGCACAACGCTTTTTGTAAAGCTCATGTTATTAATTATTTTTATATCATATCCCTGCTGTGCAAGTTTTTTTCCGAAGTCTGTGTTTTCTATTCCGTTGTCGATGTATTTATCGAACTTTTCTATTATTATTTTATTTAAGTTGCTGTTCATTTAAAATCATCTCTCTTTCACATTTTGTTATCTTCTATAATACTATTATACTACATATTTACAGATTTGTCAATAGTTTTCGTAAAATCTTAATTAAATATTTTAATTATAATAAAAAGGACAGCCATGTGCCGCCCTTTGATTTTCTAGGATTTTATTAATGAGAGTAAAGAAACTTATTGTAAAACCAATTTCTTCGCTCTAATTATATATCATATTTTATCTGATGTCAATATTTTATTTTATCCAAGCCATATTATTATGATTATGGCAATGGAAACTGCCTGAAGTATTGTTTTGTCCTTTTTATTGTATTTTCCGTTTTTATACATCTTTTCAACCAGCACAATGTCAATTGCTGAAACTGCTGCAATCATGAACGCAGTTATCATTGCTGGCACAATCCTGAATCTGGCAATGATTTGAAGTATTTGAAATATAATAAGTGCAACCCTTATGTTTCTTAGCCAGAATATCTTTTTTTTATCTGGCATATCCATATTAATTTTTTTAATTTTATCAATTATGTTTTTCATACGTAGCCCCTTTCATATTATGTATAAGCTCACTGTCAAGCCTTTCAACCATTTCCATAATCATTTGCGTGGTTGTCCTGCCTGTCAGCCTTTTATATTTTCCTATTACGCTGTTTATATATTCCTGTTCATCCTCGGTCATTCTGTACCCGAAGACTTTGCTGCTCTTTTTCATTTTTTCGCACCATAAATTCCCCTTGTGTGTTCCCGCCTCATATACAAGATAAATTATAACTTTGGGGAATTTTCCTTTCCATTATAATTTATCTTTTATTAAATCTTATCCTCGTTAAACGAGTCAATTATTCCAGCTAGTTTTAGCTCTTCCACAAGTTTTCTAAGTCCATACTGGCGTTTTAGGTTTTCGACCACGTTTGATGTTTCCCTTGTGCTAAGCCCCATAATCAGTTCTGCAACTTCATATTCCAAGTCTCCATATCCCAGTTTTCCGTTTTTCAGGTTCTTAGCTTCCTCAAGGGCTTCCCCTATTGTCATTTCGCATGGAGTGTAAAGTATTGTCCCGCATTCATCTTTCATATATCCGCCAATTCCAGCGTCAACAATGCTCTCTCCGAACTCTGTCATGTCTCCGTAAGCTGACAGCTCCCCAATTGCTTCCTCGTCAAGCTGGAGCTTTTCAAATATTGCTGAAAATGTAAGTCCGTTCATAAATGCTATTTCAAGCCATTCCCATTCATCTTCTTTCAGAAGTTTTATTCTTTGTTCCTGTTCCATTTTTACTCACACCCCCTTTCAATTCCTGCTTCGTTCTTAGGAAATGTGTGCACATATCCAAATGCGTCTTCAAATTTTATTATGTTCTTTTTACTGCTTATCTCCACTTTCTTTGTGCAGTATCTTTCATTCTTGTATGTAATTGAAAACTTTGCCGATTTTTCAAGGTAGTTGTCATCCATTGTTTCAAAATCATATACTGACTTAATGAACAGCATTGCACCAAGCCCTACTGAAAGTCCAGTAAGGAATATCCACAGTGCCGATATGCAGATGTTAGTTTTTCCGTCATCATCTTTATATTCCATTATTCAACATCTCCTTATAGTTTTTATTGATTTTTCATAATACCATTATACTTCCTTATCATTAATTTGTCAAGGACAATTTTATTTCAATGCAAATTAAAGAAAGGCACGGTGATATTAAACCACTGTGCCAGAAAGGAGTTTTCTTAATTTTCTTGAATAAATGAAATATTTTTATTACCCAATTGTCATGTATATCTTAGCATATTTTATTTTAATTGTCAATGGCTTTTCTAAAATTATTTTTCTTTTGTAATAGTTTTCATAATATCAGTATATTTCCATATAGAGATTTTAAGTTTTTTATACCCTGTTCCACATTAGGAGTTCGCAATACGCACACTTGCAAAATTCTACGCCACATCCCGTTTCCCATATAACATTTTTCTATATTCTTTTTTTCGGACTTATATTATAAATATCGTGCATTGGCGTACATTCTGTCTTGTGTGATTCTTTGCTGGTAATTAAAAATTTTGTTGTCCGCTTACCTGTTCCGTTTTAATTTTTTTCCGTGATTAGAGTATGGATAATCACGTGGCACTTTAAATTTACGTTCTAAAAATTATAATCTGAAATTTTATTTGAACTTAAATTTTAACGGCGTTGATATTTTTTAATAAACATTGAAATTTTTACTTATGAGCGGTGATTAATGATGTACTTTTTTTTAACAAAGCTGTATTTTTTAATATTGCTAAAATTAACGGCAATATGTATTTCTTTTTATGATATAATGCTTTTTTGATAATCTCTTCTGTATTAATTTTTCCATTTTTGCAAAAACTTTAATTTTTTTCAAAAAAATATATTGACATATTAATCTTTTTATGGTATATTCTTTTTGTAGCAATGAGAAAGGCGGCATTTCGTGGAATGGAAACTGCGGGAGAAAATTCAGGGAAGGGCGTTCCCTGAAGCAGAGTATTAGCAGTTCACGTGCTATGTTCTTTCAAGCCTGAAGTCGCCGATGGGACGGATGGGAGAGCATTTCTTTTGCACACGGAAGCCTAACCTGAGCCTAGTCGAACTAGACAGCTTGGTATGGTTAGCGGTCATCGGAAAATTCCCAGCACGGAAACGTGAGAGAGCTTGTGGAAGGTGTCCAGCCATTTGGACAGTTCCCTAGCCGTGAAGAGGGGACACCTGCGTAGAACGGAATACGTCAAGGCTTTGAGGGGCGTTGCGGTTGCGGGTGATGGACTGATGTTGCGGTATTGCCGATTGTGCCGTTCCTCAGAAAAGTCGGAAGTGCTGTGCGTTGCCGTGGTGCGTGCCTGTCAGTAAACGCTCTTGCTGACTTGGCATTTATGAGCCTGTCTTGTTACAGGCTTTTTTATTTTGTAATAAAATTTATATATCTTTGTATATCTTAGTAAATATTGTCAAAAAAGTGTTGACAAAATTGTCAATATATAGTATAATGGTATTGTAGAAAACAACAACTATTAAGGAGTTGATTAAATTATGAAAAAACGATTTACTTCATTTAAAAACATAGCGGGACTTAAATGGAATGAAGTTCAGGGAATATTCAAGGTTGGCGTTGAGAATAGCAAGGGAAAGGTGCTTATTACTTTGTCAGATGATGACAAGTTTAAAATTTATAACACGTTCCCTGATGAAACTTTTTCAAGCGACGGTCTTGTACCTTTTGAGCTTCTTGGTTGCGTGTCTGATGAAATAGGTAAACTTCACAGCTTTATCCGTGAAGGGGTTGAGGGAAAAGTTTATGACACTTACGGAGAATGTCTTCTTGAAATTCTGTCGGCTGACGGATTTGATGGCTGTACTTTTGAGTCAGGAGCTGTCGTAGTCCCTTTTAAAGGCGGTATTGCGAAATTTTTAAATATTTCTACGTCTATGGCTCGTGGACACAGGGTAAATGTTTCAGTTTCAAAAGACAGCATTAATAATTCCTGCCTGTTCGTTGAGCTTGAAAGCAGAATTCCTATTGTATGTGATGTTAAAGAGCTTAGTGGCTTCATAGAACGAATACGTGAGCTGTCATCAGACATTGTTGAAATATAAATACTATTTAAAAGGCTGTTAATTTTTTCAGCCTTTTTTTATAAACAAAAAATATTTCACTTACAGTATTGACATTTCTATTGCTAAATGGTATAATAAAGTAGATTAAAAAATTAAAAATAATTGACGATAATGACAGAAAGACAACATGATGAAGGGAAAAAGTAATGAATATTAACACAGTAATGAAGTTATCGGACAATGGAAATGGAGAATTGAAACATGGGAAAACTACTAAAAGTAAACGTGGCAAAGTCATTGCCGTTCTCTAAGGAGAGAGGAATCAACAGAGTAGGTGACTTAATCTACAAGCTAAGGGAAAGCGGAAAGATGGAAGGCTTTTTACCTAGTCCAAGCGACAGGGTGTCCAGCTTTAAAATTGATTACGAGAAGACTCAGAAGATTGACTTTAGAAAAGTCCTTATGGATGTGCTTGGGGAAAAGGAAGGGTTCTCACTGCCTCTTTTATCAGCACTTATGAGCTGGAGCAAGGAAGGGGAGACACAGTCAGCACTTGAATACCAAAGCATATTGGCGTTCCCGTTCGACCAGTTTGACGGAATATTTGCAACTGTGGTTGAGGAAGCCGCAAGAACTTCCCTTAACGGACGTATGGAGTGCGACGGAAACATGGTTGAGATACCTGAGTCACAGAGATATAGCCAGCATATAATTGTGCCAATGCTTAAATCGCTGCTTACTAACGCAAAGATACCCAATTCGTATCTTGCACGTATTGGGCATTTCAGCTCAAATAACTTCGCTATTCTTCCTGAAAGTGAAATCAACAGGATTAAGGAAAGAATACCAGAGTTTCCAAACCTTAAGCTTGGGGAGATGGAAGGCAACAGGAACTATATTGTAGCTCCGTTGTTCCTAGAGATAATTGGACGTAAGATTCCAAAAGCTCTTAAGACTGAGCCAAACTTCCAGCAGCAGCTTCTGTCAACAAACCAGAACTTTATAAACCTGTTTGGAATTGACGTGGACGTTCTTTCAAATGAGAGAACTAGGGAAATATTTATTTCTCACGGAATTAATGACGGAGCTTATGCAGTGTCGCCTAAGTATTTGACAGCTGAGTTTATAGAAGCTATATGTGAAGCTCATAGACGTAATATCACTGACAAGAGCAACAGAAGGCACTTGGATAGGGAGAATGACAACAAGTTCTCGCAGGCTAAGTATGAAAAGAACTTGGAGAAAATGGAAACTGCAATTGAAAATTATTCTACTTGGGCTGTAAACAGACACAACTCAAGCGGGTTCGTTGAAATTGATAAGGCAACATACGACGCTGACTCGTACGAGGAATGGCTTGCAAGAAGGGAAGCTGAAATCGAGGCTGAGGAAAGTGCTAAAAAAGCTGAGGCACATTCTCACGAAGAGACTGAAGCCGATGATGAAGTTGAGGAATTTTAGCAGTTAGTTAGATATATAATAAAGGCTGTTTCATGAAACTTTGTGGAACGGCTTTTATTTTTTATGTCAGTGTCCAAGTCCGATAATAATATAACAAATTTACACATAATTAACAGTTTATGAAATAATATGAAAAGAGGTGCATGTAATGGACGACAGGCAGTTCCAGAGAATTGTAATGGAGAAAATGAAGACTTTAAAGAGTACAGGAAAGGTAACGCTTGCTGACGCAGGGCGTGTTGTTGACATGATATTCGAGTCAATATGGGACGAGTGTGCGACAGATGGAGAGGTAAGGGTTGCTGGAATAGGGAAGTTTGTTCCAGCCATAAGGCGTGAGCGTAACGGGATAAACCCTAACACGGGGCAGACTGTAAGACATCCAGAAAAGGTGTCGATAAAGTTTGCGATGTTCGGAAAGTCTAGGGACAGGTTCATGGACGACTACAGGAATCCCGACTATGTGAACAGGAACGTTGAGATTATGAACAGAAGCTGCGAGGTGGAAGATGAAGGGGACAATTAAGGTTACTGTTACGGCTTCAAAGAGGCTATGCGAGATTGAAAGCTCATATCAGGGCGACATCCAGCTGTCACATTCGGGAGTTGCTTTTGGAAATCACATAAAAAAGTTCAGGCTGTCAGGCGGAGTCCTTTCAGTTCCAGCTAATACAGATGGGTTTGACTACGTTGACAAAATCATAGTCTTTACGGATGATGACGCAATGATGAGGGCGGTATCTGCCATAAGGGACTTGGCTAAGATTGCAAAGGCTGAATATGTGGAGCTTTGGAAGTAGCAGGTTATATTTGACATTATCCAGTTGAGATGTTATAATACTAAGGTGGGATTTATGTTATTTACCTCCGAAGTGTATGGGATTGCGGCGAAAATTAAGAGGAACGTTTTATTATTTATTACGTTCCCTTTTTTTACATTTTAGTGTTGACAAATCTGTAAATATCTGATATAATAGTATTATAGAAGATAACAGATATTGAGGGAGATGATTAACGATGAAAATTTATGAAGTTCAAAAAAACAAATACAATGAAGTGTTTGACATTATGTGCGAGGAACTGGATAGCCTGAAAGCTGGAAATGGTACGTACTTTCTCTATGGACTTGGGAGCGAGGATATTGTTACAAGATGTGCGAGGGCTGTGAGTGATGTAAGCATTTCTGATGACGAGATTGAGTATGCGTACGAGACTTTTACGATACGTGCAAAGTCTGACGGATTTGTTCTTCCTGACGGACTTATTGTCGAGTCCGATATGAAGCACTTAATATTTGTGAGCCAGTTCACTAAATGGATGTTCTCGCACTTTACAAACATAGCACGTGCTAGAATACACGACGTTATAGGGCTTTTGGCACAGGCTGGATATTCCATTGACAATGACAGCCTTCATTCAGTCAGTATTAATGGCGGAAGTGCTGTAATTAACACTGTGAGACTTTTAGCTCTTAAGGACGATGAGGGCAAAAGCATTATGCCTTTAAGCTGTGTTGAGCTTTCCGACGATTGCGATTTTCTCATGGCTGTAAGGGAAGCGTCTCTAAAGATTGCTGGTGTTATTCCAATGAAGTAGGTTGCGTAACTTTACGCACCCTCTTTTTTTATTATACAGGAAATATTTACAGAATATTGTCAAAATAGTGTTGACAAAATTGTCAATATGTAGTATAATAGTATTATAGAAAACAACAGAAAGAAAGTGAGCTGATTAAATCATGAAACACGAAAGAATATTGTTTGACATAATAGAAAATGAAGTGAGAAGAATAAAAGGTGGCGGACGTTTCATCAATACTTACGGACTTGGACTGCTTGGGGCTGAGACTGCCTGCCGTGAGGTTGTTCGTGTATACTACAACGAAATACTGGAGTCCGTGAACTTTGTTGACAGTGAGGAAAACTATGTATCTGCAAGCCTTATTGCAGGCGGTGGCACATCCAAGACTGATGGGAGTCCTTCATCCGCTCTTTACAGGTTTGCCGACACAATATCAATATTCGTTGTAAAGCACTTTACAAGTGAATTTATTGAATATCTTGAGAAAATTTGTGATGAAATGCGTGCAATCGGTTACAATGCTGTATGCGGATATGGAAACATCTTGGTTGGATATGGGTACAGCTCCGTGCGTGTGAGCGTAACTGACATCCTTTATGCGAAGTCCCTTGGGCTTTCCTATGACAGCCTTCCTGTCTCTGAAATTGTTTCAGGAACTGAACTTGGAAAACTTGAGGCTGATGTTGCAGTCCTTGTTGAAAAGATTATGAAAGGGTAGTGTTATATATGGGAGCTTTTGAAAGGCTTGGGGAGATATTTAATAAAAAGCGGGCAGTCTCCCTTTATGATATTGCAGTTAATAGTGAAGTTCTTAGGGGAGCTTGGCTAAACAGGACAATACGTACTGTGTGCGAGATTTCATATCCAGTTGGGAGTGTGTTTACTTCGCTTTCCTGCGAGAGCTGGAGCAATGGCGGGGAGTACGAGTGCCAGTTTGACGGAAAGTTTGAGTACGTCTTCTCGTTAAGGGGGGATATTGACTGCCATGTGGTTGATTATGGCTTGGATGGCGAGTTTAGCCGTTCATACTACGAGGCTCTTGGCACAAGTCCTGACTATAGTTGCGAGAGGGAATTGCTTGTTCCACATGGGACTGTATTTAAGGTTGTGGAAGTTGACACATACCTTTGTCCTGACGGAATCACAAGGAGCTTTGTTGAGCTTACGGTTGCAGGAGTATAAATTTTAAATAATTTTTAAAAAAGTGTTGACATTTTAGTCAATACATGATATAATAACGCATAAACTTTGAAAAGGACAATACATCTGAATATCATCATAAGTCAATCCCTATGCACAAGCCTCTGGCAGAGGTTTAGGGGACGTGGCGTGATTCAGAGCTGCCTAACATTCTGATAGGGATGTTCGGGCAACAACGCTTCTGGGGCTGTGGCGACATGGCTTCGGGGAGTGCGTAACACACTTGGCACAACTGAAGGGCTGCGGGCGGGAATGGCTTGGGATGAACGGAAAAGGCAGGACATTTGGGGCTGGAGTCCTACAATAGACGCTCCCTGTGGGAGAATAACCCTTGAATATCATATCCGTTGCAGGGATGTGGGATAGAGGGAATTGCAGAAAGGACTCCTGTGCGGTTGAGGCTTTGCGAAAGCTGGTCTATAAAGCCTGATGTCCGTATGCTGGCACAAAGCCGTGCAAAGAATTTATTTAATTGGATTATAATAATAATTTCTGAATGCTGTGCTGGCATTCTGGGTGAAGTTCCCAGACACGCTTGGTCGAAAGATTCTGCAAGAAGTATGGCGGGTAGCTCCCCCATGCTCAGACTTGCGGACGTGGTGGCTGAAAATGATTCCGATTCTGGGCTGGTCTTACGGCGAAGGTCGTGGCTTGTGGTGATGTTCAGGTGTATTGAAAAGTACATCTATCGGGTATAGATTAGATTATCTTATTCTTGTAGGTTTATACTCCTTGTTTTTATATGATTTGATATTTTAGTATTTTACTTGCGTTTTTTTTTAAGTGCGTCCAGCTGGACGCATTTTTTAGTTGACAGATATTAAAAATGTAAAGCTATAAAAATGCTTGACAAAATTAAAAATATATAATATAATAATAGAAATTAAAAACCTTAAACGTTGTTAAACGGTACGGTGATGACATACAGATTAAAAATCCATAGAGATAATGATAAAAAGCAGCCTAGACTTACAAGCTGCTATTTTTTGTTGCATTTCATTACTGCTTAAAACAAAAAAGAGGCTATCTGCATTAGCATTTAGTCTCTTTTATTTTACCTTTTCTTTTTATGGATATTTTTGGATTCTTATTTATTCCCCTTTGACTATAGCACCTTTTTCCTTGTAGCGTGCGTTAATCTCGTCAAGGATTTTTTTGCTTATACCTTTTTCGTACACGCTTTCGGGTATTCCGCATACGGTAGCCGACATCTTTTCCACGTGCCAGTTCCAGTCATTCGGGTATTTGGCAGCGAACGCAACATACTCATCTGACTGCCTTGTTATTACGTTAGCAAGGTCGTACATGGCAGCCCTTGGAGCGGCAACCCCTTCCCTTTCAAGAGTTTCAATTACAAGTTTGGAGTTCTGTGCGTCCATTAGTTGAGCCGCTACCACGTCAGGTCTTTCTGGCGTTACGCACACCTCAGTCTTTGCAAATGCTGTGGCAGATAATGCAATTAATGCTGTGATAATAAGTTTTCTCATAGTCCTTCACTTCCCTTTCCGATTCGTGCTGGCATTTTTATTTTGGGGGATATTATTTTCCAGTCACTTATGTTTTATTTATTGATTTCTTTTCCCCTGTATATGAGTATTATATCACTTGTTGACAGTTTTGTCAATACTATTGCTGCGGTTTTTTTTATACAAAAAAAGAGCCTTTTGGCTCTAGTTTTCTTAAACGTTCCATTCCTCATGATTCCATATTTCATTAGACAGCTCCTCAATCTCGTAGTCCTCGACGTTCCCCTCAAGAAGCTCGTCCGATGTTACTGAAAAGAATCCGTGTATTGTTTCGGCAAGCTCCTTTTCGGATATTTCAGCGTCCCACTCAATGCCTGCTCCAGCCTTTCGCATTTCCTCAAGGTAGAGCATTGAGGCGTAACGTATATATCCTGTCATAAGCTCACGAATGTCGTCCGCCTTTGCCTTTATGTCTTTTACGCTGGGTGTGCCGTTATGCTCTGAAAGCTCAATGTATCTTGCCAGCATTTTCATAGGGTCTGGAGTCCCTATTCCGTCAGGCGAGTCCCCTAGGTAGTACCATTCCCCAATCTCATATAGTATATATGTCCTGTCGTGGCTCACATTTTCCTCAATATTGCGTATGAATCTTTCAAAGGTTGTCCTGTTCTCTCCCCCTGCAATCATAATTGCACCGTCCAGTATTCTTTTCCCGATTATTCCAAAGTCAGCCCTCGTAAGCTCCAATCCCTTGCTCTTCATCTCCATGTTCTCTTTCATAGTTCCTTTTCTCCTTGTCCTTTTAGTATTATAATATCTTGTTTTATTACACCTTATTATATCACGTATTGACAAATTTGTCAACAAGAAATGTGCTTTTATTGTGCATTTCTGCTGATTTTTTCTCTGTTTTATAAATAGCTTGACATAATACACTTTTTCTTATCTGCTTTTGATATAATTTATGGTATTTTCTTAAAAAAAAGTGTTGACAATTTTGTCAATGTTTGGTATAATTCAGTTATTAAATAAAGTAAATTTTTTGAAAGGATGTTTTTTTTAATGTATGATGAAATTAAAGAAATTGTTAAAAATCTTCGTAGAAAATCTAAAATACCATATTTTTTTGAAAATAAGAATATTTTTATTTCAGAAGATAATATAAATGAAATTCTGATTGTAAATATTGTTAGTAAAAACAAAGAAAATTGTAACAGCTGTAAAATAACAATAGATTGTAAAAATGTTACTGTTGATTCAAGTATCACAATTATTGAGTCAAATATATATCATATTGAAATATATATTGATTATATAAGAGATATTATAAGTTTTTTAGAAAAAGAAATTTTTGTTTTACAAAGAAAAGGTTATTAATTATGTCAAAAGATAATCTATGTATTGATAAAAACGAAAGGATGTGGAAAAATGAAATTGGAAAAAGCTTTAAAACTTTTAAAGGAAAACAAAAAAATAAGGCACAAAACTTGGGACAGTCTTATTATCGAAGAACTTACAGGGAAAATCATTGTTGCAAGTGATAACAGAGGTTATATTTATTATTTCCAAATTGAAGACTTTAAAGAAAGGTTCGGAAAGCTAAAAGAAAACTGGAAAATTGTTGATGATAAGGAGTATGCTAATCACACCGACCCGTTGAAATGTTCCGAAAGAGTTAAAAGTTTTGTTCCTTCAAATTTAAGAGAGAAAAGTTTTTCTGAAAGTTTAGAGGAAAATATTGTTTGGGATTAGTATAGAAAGTGTGGATGTTTTGTTTCTTAGGCTGTATATAATACAGCCTTTTTATTATTTTGTAATTATTGAAATTTATGAATATATTATATCTTAATGTTGACAATTTTGTCAATACATGGTATAATATGGTATAAATTAAATGAATGGAGCTGATGTATTGTGAATAATAATATTTTAAGTATTAAAGGTGTGCAATATTTTTCAAAGGACAGCCTTAATAGAAGTCCTTTAAGGGAAGTCGAACTGGTATATGACAATTTGAATAAATCACTTAAAATTATAACTGAAGATTTTGAGAATGAGGAGTGTGTATCAAGAAGAGAACAGTTAATAAAGTTTGATAGAAATATTACACGGTTTTTATATACGGTATATATTTTAAATGGACATTATAATGGTACAGTTCCTTATGGTGAATACAATGTTAATTTTAAGCCTATCGTGAGAAGTTTTTTCAGAAGTCTTGTCAGATTTATATGGGAACATTCAGATAAGGATATTGTAGTTACAAAGGACACTAAGTTCATCTGTATAGGTGACTTTAATACAGGCATAAAGATTCAGTATATGGGTGAACTTTATTCGATATATCATGAAGAGATGAACAATGGTATTAAAACACCATTGTTTTTCTTCAAGGAAGAAAATGCTTCAAAATATATAGATGAATATATAAAAATTAATTTTAGATAAATAAAGGATGTGGTTTAATGAGTTTTTTTGAAAGGTTTGTAGAATGTGAACTTGAACATATCATGAATGGAAAAAGAAGCGACAAGGAATATGAATCTTTAGATTATACTAAATATTCCGTGAATCCTGAATTTTTTCAATTTCTAAAAGATATTAAATATTCAATTTCTAAAATCAATGAGGATGAGGGTGAAGTATATACCGCTAATTTTGAACTTTCTAACTGTAATCTGAAAATATCATATACTAATTATGGCAATATAAAATTTACAGAAAAATATTCTGTAACAGATATTAAATCACAAGATATTTTACAGAAACAGACACTAATTATAGTTAAAGTTTTTTCTGAAATGCTCGATAAAATTATAATCAATATTAAAAATTACAAATATAATCCAAATATGATTTCGGATAAACTTAGAAAATTTACACGCACCCATTTAAAAGATACTCCTTATTCTGTTTATTTAGACCCTCGTTATAATAACAAGATTATTCTTTCAAAGGATGGGAGTAATATTAGTTATAGGGGAACGATAGTATTGGGTGAAATATTATACTGTGAAATATGGGATAATAACGTTACAGGTTTATCTAGTATTTATTATAATTCTAAATGGCTTTTGTCATATATAAAATTTGCAGATGAAATTTTTAAAAAAATAGAAGAAGAAATCCTTTTTTATGTCTTTATTTTTTAAAAAGTAATGATATAGAATGAAATTTAACATATTTTATGTTATAAAAATAATCTTGAACAACTTTAGTTGAGTTTTCAAGTTACGGTATTTTTTCCCTTTTTGTTTTTATTATAATTTTTAGTGAAAGGAAATACAGAATATAATGGATAATAAACAGGCATGTCAAATGGCTAGCCTTTTAAACAATAAGAGCATATACGGGGCAGGGACTACTGTTGAATGGGTTGTCCGTGAGTTCATAGAAAGTCCTGAAAAGGAGACAATCTATATGGGGCTTCCTTTAAATACCGAATACCGAATATTTGTAGATTTTGATACTAAATCTATTCTTTGTGATAATCAGTACTGGGATAAGGAAGTTATGAACAAAAGATTTTCCGAAAACAGGAACGGACACGATGTGCATGACGTAATAACTTACAATATGGCTTCTGAAAGGTTGGAAAAGACTTATTCTGAAAATATTGGTAAAGTTAGAAGCATGGTTCAAAAACTTCTTGATAATAATATTGAAATGAAAGGGCAATGGAGCATTGACATTATGCAGGTTGGAAAAGAGTTCTATTTAATTGATATGGCTCTTGCTGAAAATTCATTCTATTATGACAGAGTTCCTAAAGAGCTTAGAAATCCAACGCCTGAAAACTGGCTGGAGCTTGAATAATTAACAAAATAAATGAAGTTTACATTTATTTAATATTGTGATATAATAAGTTATATTGAAATGAAAGGATGTGTGTTATTATGGGATATTTTTTAGTATTTGTGCTAGGATATTTTATAGGAAGCATTGCAGTTAAAATAAATTCTGATACTAATATTAAAACAGAGCCTGATATGATAACTGATAAGGAAACTGCCTATAAGGAGCTGGAGTTGTATACTGGACATGACAGCGGAGCTTACGGGATTCGCATGTTTAGACCTAAGCTAAAGACTTCCGTAAGGGAAATGGATTCTGATGATATTTCAAAGCTTGCTGAAAGCTATAATGCTTATCAGCGTGGGCGTTCTAAAAGTTTTGAGAGTATTCTGTCAGGCGTTATGTCAGGAACTTCAAGACAGTGTCAATATAAACAGATTGATGTAAATATATTTGCGTGATAAATATAAAAGGCTGAGTTAATCAGTCTTTTTTTTATTAGATTGTAACAGCATAATATGTTATAATATATTAATATGAATAAATAAGGAAGTGGTATTATGACAAATCATTACGAAAATGGAAAACTTGTTTTTGATTTTGAAGATATTGAAAACTGCGTGAATCAAAGTATAAACACTAATGACAATATTCACAAAAATTTAATTGACATATATGCACAATATTGTGAGAATAACAACAAGTCTTTTAATCAGGATGAATGTGATTATGCAGTGCAGAGTGCTGTTGAGGATATTGAGTATGGGGACGGAGTTTATTTACGTCTTAACAACGAAAAGTTTAACCCTGAAGGACTTTTTGGAAATGCAAGTGATGAGTCGTTATATGAAGCTATACTAAAAAATAATTTCTTAAAGGAGCAGGATAGCAATTTTTCAGATTATGAATATATTGTGCGTGCAAATTTGTCCACGGACAAATGTGGAACGAATATTAAAATTACAGATTTTGGTACGTTTGATAATTATGGGGATTTTTCAAAATTTTCAGCTGCTGGTGCAGTAGTTATACCTCTTGACGCTTTTGAAGCTGTGAGTCCTAATGAAGCTTATGACGCATGTTTTGACAAGGACAGTAAAAGCAGCATTGATACATTTCAATATCCTACTGAAAACAAGGATGTTTCCGACAATATCAGTCTTATATGCAATGAATGTGATGTTATAAGCGATTTTATCAAGACTAAAGGTGGAGAACTTGATTTTGATAAGACTAAGGATAATGTCGATGTTGGAATTATTGATTTTGGTTATGGCAGTCAAATTCAAGTATTTCTTGATAACGCCAGCCCTTTTGAAACTTTCGCTAAAGGTATGCTTGAAGTCAGGGAAAATTTTTCAGATGACAAAAGCCTTTTCCGTGAAATAGCTAATGAATTTAATGACAGAATTGGTAAAGATTTAAACGGAAGAGAACCTGTATTACAGCTGGCTGGTGGAGTTCCAATGATAGAAAGTGATTTTGATATTTCAGAATCAGATATTGAAAAGACGTTATAAATTATAATATTATAAAGAGGTTTTTATAACCTCTTTTTTCAATATTTCATATATTTTGTTGACAAATTTGTCAATATATGATATACTTTTTATAAAATAATATATAAAAAGAAAGGATTTGATAAAATGTTAAAGGATGAGAAACTTAGCTTTATCTACAATACTGGGAGCAATATTGCAAGATTTTTAAGTATTTCCCCTGAAAATAAGATAAGACATATTAATATAGATGATAATTATATATCTAAAGGCGATATAAGAGAAGATATATTAAAGTTAATAAACGTATCTTCTGGAAAATCTGTCAATGTAAGAAGTTTTTCAGAAGATTCTGTAAAAGGGAATGCTTTTGTATATGGAAAGGCTGCTTGCGATATTGATGAGATAATGGATATAATTTCTAAAAACTGCAAAGATGGCAAATATTCAATCATAAATGAAACTATTGACGTTAATGACGGTGGAGTGTCAGGGGTTATAATGGGAAACATGATTGAATTTTCTCCAAATGATACTCCAAGATGTGTTGAAAAGGCTGGTGTGTGCAGGCTTCCATTAAACTTGGGTATTCATATTTTAAATAAAGTTTATGGGTTTTTTCCTGAGCATACTTTTGGGCATAATTACAGGATAGAATTTAGCATACATCCTCATAGGGAAGGTGTAAGAAATTCACATACAATAATATGGGAATATGAGGAAATAAAAGATATAAAGTTTGATGTAAAGATTGAATATCCAAATAATTTTTCAAAATTTATTGGGGATAAGACATTTGGGCTTCTTGTTGCAGATTTCTTTAATTTCAGAGTCCCTTATACAGGTGTTCTTTGCAGAAATGTTGTTCCATTTTCATTTGGAAAACCTACTGGGCTTAATGAAAAATGGATTCGTACAGCTCCAGCCGTGAAGGAGTCAGGAAAATTCTTTACTGGGGATAGATGGCAAGATCCATTTGAACTTATGGTAAAAGAGGAAGCTAAGGGGGACAGTTCATTAAAAAATATTTCCTCAATTCTTTATCAAAATGCCGTGTCTTCAGTTTATTCAGGTGGAGCTATTGTAACTGCTGATGAGGTATTAATTGAAGGTGTGCATGGAAAAGGGGACAATTTTATGCTTGGGGAAAACGCAGATGAGCTTTCATTTGATGTCAGAAAGACTGTTGAGCTTGAGCTTAAAAGGCTTATGGAACTTAATTATGTTTTAGGGGACGTATCTTGCGAGTGGGTATATGATGGAAGTTATGTATGGATTGTTCAGCTTAACCAGTTAAAACACGCAAGCTCTAAGAATGTAATTGTTGAAGGAAGTCCTGATAAATATATCAGCTTTGATGTTTCTAGCGGGCTTGAGGCTTTGCGAAAACTTGTGCTGGAAATTCAAGGCAGGAATATTGGTATAAAACTTATTGGAAATGTTGGCGTTACAAGTCATTTTGGAGATGTCCTGCGTCAGCACGATATACCATCATATATAGAAAATGTTCCAGCTTAAATGCTGGAATTTTTAATATAAAATTTGTTGACAAAATTGTCAATACGTGATATAATAGTTGTGTAAAAGATAACAAATATATGAAAGAGAGATGATTAATTATGTTTAATTTTGATGAATTTAAGGAAAATATGGGTATATTCTATTACATTTTTGATGATAACCCTGAATTTACAGAAGCTAAAAAGAATTATGTTGAAAATGAATATGTAAAAACTTTTTCAGATTCACTTTTTGACGAGTCTTTAATGGAAATTAAAATGAATATGGGATTTGACAAAACTGATAATGAATTTTCTGTTAATGTTTATGCACTTGATTATAATATAAATATTGAGTACAGAATTAATCCCTACAGTCTTACTATTAAAAGGACTTTAAAACTTCTTGAGGGGGAATTTGCAGATTCTGAAGCATTTGAAAAATGTTATGAGGCTTACAAGAACCTTGATAAAATGGTTACAATTTTCATTGAGTCAAATTTTATGGATGATGAGAAAGTTATAAATAATTTTGTTAAGAAAATTGTAAAACATTTTCATTCTGACAATATAAATTTTAATGATATTTCATATATGGATAAAGAAAATAATCTTATTGTAAAGTCTGATACGGTTACACTTGTAATAAATAATTTTAGTCAGCTTTTCAAAGGCTTATACCTTTCATATAGTGTTGCTTCAGATAACCTCATCGGAAATGCTGAACTGGAATTTATAAATAAGTCTGTAAGATGTATTAAAAAATTATTTACATTATAAAGATTTTAAAAAGGAGACTTAAAATCTCCTTTTTTATTTTATTATTTTTTATTGCTGATATATTCTGCACATTCCTTTGATGTTTTTAATACTGTATGAAATGGCATTAATGCCATGCAGTTATCAAAGCTGTCAGGAACATCCCCAGTTATAAGCACAGCTCCAGCTGCTGGATTTTTTGAGTGGAACGTAATGGATTCCTCTGATATTGATGATAGGTATTTGTTCAAGTCGTTTCCTTGAAGAGTTACTTCAAAAGGTTTTGACATATAGCTTTCACATTCAATTCTGTCCGATGTTTCAAGATATTCGTTTGCTGTGGAAAGGTTTATTATATTATTATACACGTTAAAAGTTATAGAGCCTTTTCCAAGAGGCTTTTCATTTGCAACAGGAAGCATATTCTTTATAGATTTTAGCAGTTCTTTCCTTTTTACGCTGAAAGCCATAGGCAGGTGTATTAAAGGATTTAAAACTTTATCATAGTCAAAGTCTGGTATTTCCTTTAGTTTTATAAGAACCGTTATTCCAAATGAAGATATTACAAATGTGTTTTTATCGCTGTATATACTGTCGCCGTATATACTGATTGTACCTGACGCAGATTTGAATATTTTTGCCACTTTTTCAAACAGATTTTTATATATTTTAAATGTTCCATTTGTATAAACATCAGCTTTTCTTTTAGCTTTTGCCATTACGTATGAGTTTGTTGTAAACATTTCCACGTATGAGTTTTTGGTAAATGTTTTAGTTGAATTATCTTCAAAGTTTATTGTTACATAGTTAAATTTTTCAGTGTCATTGTTTGTTGAGAAAGTGCATTTTTTAACTCTGCTATACATTTTAAGAAAGTCTGTTACGTCAATTTCACATATCTTGCCTTTGTATTCCATTTTAATATCCTCAAACTGCTTTTCACGTATAACTGGAACTGCAATCATTGTATTCCTGTCATTTATTACAACCTTATCTTCTGTAAGATTTATTTCAATAACTTTGTCTTTCATTGTTTTTAAGGCATTTATTAAGATTTTTCCATTTATTACAGCATAGCCTTCAGATTCTATATGTTCTGGGAACAGGACTCCTTCAAACATCATATTTTCAAGAAATGATTTTATTTTAAGAGTGCTGTCTTCAATTGACAGACATATTGCATTATGCAAGTTCCATTGTGCTTTGCTTTTTAATGTAGATTCCATTGCTCTTGCTGACATTTCAGTAATTGCCTTGTTTTCTATTTTAAATTTCATTTTATTTCTCCTTTCAGTAATATATGTTAATTATATCATTTGTTGACAAATTTGTCAATACATGATATAATAACCTATAAATTTAATTAAAAAAGGAGCTGATTTATTATGAAAAATAAGTTTGAAAATATGAATACTGCAAAATTCCGTGAACTGTATAATTCTATCTTTGCTAAGAATTACAATGATATTGACAATGAATATAAGCAGCTTATGTCAAATGATATTCATAAAAAGGAGTATTTAAAATGAATAGTGAAAAAGTAGTAAGCGATAATTTTGCCGAAAATAGAATTAACTTTTTGCAGGGACTTCTTGAGAATGAAATTCGTGGCTTTTCACAAGGACTGATTGGAGTAAATATGTATGGCTTTGACAATCCAAGTGAAATTGCAGATATTTGTGACAGAATTAGAAATGTTTTTGTGCTTGATAACTGCACACGCTTTGAGTTTGAAAATTATTACATAAATGTGGACAGAGAATTTTCTGCTTCTGTTAAATATAAAAATGTTTCTTTTGAATATTTAGAGCATGAAATTAAAGATTTGATAAATGATATTAAATTCTGTAAAAACGTTACAAAAACTGCAACAATGTATATAACAGAACTTAAGGATGTTGCTGGATATGTTGACTTTATGACCGATTGTGGCTTTGAAGTTAAAAATGAAAGTTACTGGCAAATTATAGCAAAAGGAAGTAATGGCAATGTGTTTACAGCATATCCAATGGATTTTATTGAATCGGTTAAGCAGAAAGGATATGCTTTTGAGCCTTCTTCTGAATTTAATAATCCAGTAGAGGCAAAAGCTAATGAATACTGGATAAAATATTTTTATAATAAAATTTTAAATTTTTAGGATAAGAAAGGATTGATAAAAAGATGAAAGATATTAATTATATGGAACTTGAATTTGGAAACAATGAGACTGTAATAGAATATGTTAAGGGGCTTGAAATTATTGGATTTGATGAAGAGTTTGAATCTGATTTAAGAGCTGGGGATGTAAACGGGAAAATGTATTTTTCAAAAAGTGCAAAAGTGCTTAAATTCACTGTTCCTGATTTGAAAACCAATGAAAATATTGTTAAATTTATTTATAATTTTATTTCAATATTTCATTTTAATACGGATGTTGATAGACTTACTTTTAAGCTAAAAGATTTTACTGTCCGTTATAATGAGCATAATAAAGGGCTTGATATTGACTTTAAGGATAAGAGTATTGACAGCGTTCTTTATCATGTTTCAATATTAAATATGTTTCATTTGAAATTCTATAAATATGTTGATTATTCTTCAAAAGTTTTTGATTTTTCAGTTGACGTTAAGAATAATCAGTTTGTGGAATCTTCAATAAATCTTAAAATGGTAAGCACTCTTGGAATTTTCACAGTTGATGATGGAAATGTAGAAAAATGTATACTTGATGATAATTTAGTTAAGGCTGTTGATACCCTTAACACATACTACGGCGTAAACTTAAAGCCTGCTATTGAGCGTTATCTTGAATCTATTGGCAAACTTAAAGGAAAGACTCTTGATACAGACATTGAAACTGGAAGCAATGCTCATCTTGTGGCAGTATTGTATTTTATGCTGTGTGATGATTCTGAAATTAAGCTAAAGGACAAGGGAAATCTTAAGTTCTTTAATGAAGTTAGAAAATTCATACCTGATTTTTTGATATATCCTGTGGCTAATACAAATTTTCATATAACTGGAGACGCAATCATAGAGTATTTTGAAAATGCTGATTTGTATACGCTTATGCAACGTTCTGTTAAACTTTATAATACTTGCCAAGGTAAATATTCTGTACGTGATAATGACGGAAAATTTGACGTTACGACAGAATGGAATGGAACTGTTGTGGAATTTGAGGACGCTTTTGAGCTTACAGAAGATAATATTGAGCTTGTTGTGGCACTTTCTAAAAATAATAATCTTCCTGTTACACTTGTCTGCGGTAATAAGGCTGAAATGTATTTTAATGGAAAAAGAGTTAATAAAATATAATATAAAAGAGGTTTTATACCTCTTTTTTATTGATTATTTTGTTGACAAAATTGTCAATACATGATATAATAATATATAAATTAAAAGCAGGGAGAATAGCCATGAATAATGATTTAAAAAGACTTAATGTAATAAGATTGGAGATTGAAAATTTATTAAAACGTCAGGATATTGTAAACTTATATGAAACTGACAGTATTAAAAATGTAAGAGAATGTGCGTCTAAAATTAAGGATGTTTCTTTTCTTGATTCAAGCGTTATGTTTGGCAGCAAACAAATAATTTATTCTTACAGTTCAGATTGCTGTATGTTATCTGACTTTAATGGAAGATTTTCTGTTATTGGAAACAGTGAAAATCTCAGCAATAATGATTTTATATTTGTGAACCATCTTACAAAGTTTGTATTCTCAATGCTGACTGATGATGTCATTAAAAGGATTGAGAATAACATTAAAATACTTAAAGACAAGGGATATTTTGTAAAGAATGATAATTTTTATCGCATTAACATTAAAAAAGGCTCTTTTGAAAGTACAGTCTATATTTTAGACTTGCTTTATGCTGTTATGGAGTCCTTGGAATATGACAGAAAATACTATGAGGTAGTCATCAATGTTGCAGACAGAAACGATATTTCTGCTATTAAAAGTTTTGCAGATGAAGTGATGTATGCAGTAAATAATATTACGGGTATAAAAGATGTCTGTAAAATAAAAAATAATTTATAGAAAAGAGATTTTGTCTCTTTTTTATTTACATTTAATATTTTTCTATTGACAAATTTGTAAATATAATGTATAATAAAGGTAAAGAATAATAAAAAGGATGTGATTTATATGTTTACAGATATTACTAACACAGAACTTAGAAAGTTCTTGTCAAAATTAAGGATAGACCACGGGCAGTCTTTAATAAAGATGTCAGAAAAGATTGGATATTCTGCGTCTTACCTGTCTTTAATTGAACGTGGGGAAAGAACTATCCCTAAAGGGTTTGTCCAAAAAATTGCAGAAATTTATAAACTGGATGATACTCAAAGTGTTGCACTTATAAAGGCAATAAGTAAAAGTACTTCTGAAATTGTAATTGATATGAAGTCATTAAATGCAGAGCAGAAGGAACTTACAGTATTATTTTCTGAAAAAATCTATAATCTTGAGCCAAAGGCTATTAAGAAGATACGTGATGTATTAAAAGAGGTGGAATAAAATGGATGTAAGTAAAATAAATCCGTTTAATGACATTAAGGCTTTTAAGAAAGAACTTATGTCAATGGATGATTTTTCAGAAAAACAATTTGATTTTTCCTTTGGTACAATGTGTGAAGTTTCAAAGAGCTTTAACCGATATGCTATTGAATTTAAGCCGTCCATGTATATAGATGATATTGAAAATTCAAAGCCTTATAGATTTATAGCTTTGCTGTTTGAGGAAATGAAAAATGTTTCAAACTTTATTTCCATATCAGATAACAATATTACTGCTAAATGTGATAATGGGAATATTTTAATTTTCAGCAGGGAAGAACGTTTTGATGACAATATTGAATTTATTGCAAGATTTGTAATGTCGTTCTATAAAGAAAACAGTGATACATTCTTTAAGAGTTTCAGCTTTAATTCAACAAACTGCAAATTTGGGGCTTCCTCAAAAGAGTCCTTTAATTTTGAAGTCTATAAGTGGACTCAAAAACTTGTAATAAGGGATGGGCTTTTAAAAGATTTTTCAATGTTCTTTGATATGCAGGACACGGTTCTGTCATTTCTTTGCGAATTGAAAGAATTTGTATCAATGACAAGTGTTATTGAGAAATATTTTGAACTTGTGCTTAGCCCTGAATGGATAAATGATAATAAACGGCTTTATCTTGACCTTATGGGCTGGTATGTAATATTAGGGGGAGAAAAGGTTGACTACAGCAAGTTTGACGAATCTTCGTTTGTGCTTTCTGAACAGATGGCTTGCCTGCCAAACTCGTTATGGTATTATAACAATACTGTAAAATATGACAATCTTAAATATATCCCTGAAAATGGTTCTGTTTTTGTGGGACTTGATACAACTGAGTTTTACTATGGGGATGATGAGTTTCAGAAAAAACACATTTATGAATCCGACAGAAACAAGGACAATTGGTTTCTTGGGGACTATGACAAAAAGATAATAAAGTCTTCAAGAATTGACGTGGAGCATATTATGAAAACATTGTCCAATATGGAAAGAATGGGGCGTACAGAGCTTGGACTAACTTATGAAGTTAGGCTTATATGCAGTTACAATTATGGTATTTCAAAAAAAGGCTCATCAGTAACAGTCGTTATACCTGAAATAAACGAGATTAACTTGGAAGAGTTCAGATTTATTTCTGCTGTTACAGGATGGTATATTATTGTTGAAACGGATAAAAAATATTACGATGTTAAGGATGGCAAGATAAAAATTCGTAATAAAATGATATATTAAAATAATGAAAAGGGGGTGATGTTGTGCTTGATGTAAGATTAAGTAACAGCTTTCAGTCATATATGGCTGGATATTTTCCTGAAATATCTTTGGGGGAATTTATAACTGGAGTAAACAATGCAATTCATGAAAAGCTGAAAGCTCGTGGAGAGTCTTTTGAAGACTATGAGCAAGCGTATATTTCCGACAGGTATTACGACTATGCTCATGGAATAAAAGTTTATATGAAGCGTTACGGGAGCATAGATGGCATATCAAGAATTATTGACGTGCCTTCTATTGTAAAAAGTATTGATGAGAGTGTTAAAATACTGTCTGATATATAGAAAGGATGTTTGGTATGAATAATGAAATTTTAGAATATTCAAATTTTTTTTCAAGTTTTAAGAATATTAATAAGCTGAAAAGGTTTGAAAATGCCTTTAATTACTGGAAGATTCTATACGAAAAATGTGACAATGGAACTCTTAAAAAATCTGACTGTTGGCTTCTAGTTCCTGAAGTGCTGTCCAATACGGATTTAACACTTTTTGACAAGAGACAGCATAAGATACGTAAAAATATAAAGAAATACGCCATCAACAAGATTGACTATATTGGCGGGAAAGCAAGGGAAATTATAAATGGAAAAAGTTATAAATATATCAGATAAGGCTAGGGACATAATTCTTTCCAAGCCTTATCTTTTTAAGAATATGAGCCTTGAGGATATAGAACGGAAGGTCATATCCGCTATTGGGAAAAGCATACATCTGCTTTTTATCAGGACTGCTGGAATTGACTGTTCCGACTGGACTCTTATATGTGAATGCGATGTTTACGTGGAAAGCGTTTTTCTTGACGTAAGCGTTGATACAGGGGCTGAGGTGTACAGCACCAGCAATAAGCTTTCGTCTATTATAAAAAAAGGGAAGGACTATGAAGACTTTTACGTTTCATATTTCAAGAGCCTTCTGTTGCCTTACAGGGAAGACAGAACTGTAATTATAGACAGCTTCTTTGGTAGATTTAAGAATGTGTGGGATTTTTCTCCAGTTCATTGCAGTAAGGTGTCCGAGTATTCACAGTTTGTTAGGATTGGGTTTAAAGGGGTTCTTATAAAAAAGGACAAGGGAAAAGTGAGCCTTGTGTCTCCTGAGATATATACAAAGGATAGCAGGATTGGAAGCATTGCACGTTTTATTAAGAGCCTTAAGTTTAACAGGGATTCTATTGAATGTATAGAAGCCATATTTGGGGACAGCATTATGACTTTTGATGGAACTTTTTTTAAAATTAATGATATGCGGGGACTTGATTGCGGCAGATTATGGGATGAAATCTGCAATGATGATTTTTTTAGGGATATTGACTTCAAGTTTACTTCACGAAGCCTTAATGTTTCTTATGAAAATAAGAATTTTACAAAATTTGAAATGTTTGACGCTTTTAGGCAGGTCTGTGTAGAATACGGGGTATTAAAGGATTTTATTCTTACGAAGGATATTCTTAACGCAATTTTAAAAAATGAATCAGTATACAGCCCTTACGAAGCCGTGTCTGAATATATTAAATATGACTGGACTTCCAAGGATAAACGTGTCAATATCAAGGACGCTATTTTCTTTAGCGATATATCAGTTTTATGTAATGCAGGTAAGGACGATGGAGTTTCTTTTGAGCATTTGGCAAGGCTTGCTAACTTGACAACTTTAAAACATCTTATTGGAAAATTTCTTGTAAGGTCTTTTGAAATTTCCTGTGATGATTCCGATAATAATATTATATCCATACTTGGTAAATGGAAAAATCAGATTGAACGTATATCAAAAATTCCTGAAAACAGCAATATAAGACTTGTTTTTTATGGAAAAGACGGATATGCGACATTTAAGGAAGACACATTGGTTATACAGTATTACAGAGGCGTTGAAAGTGAAATTGACAATATATTCTCTGATATTGAAACTCTTAATATATCTATTGGGATTGTGATTCAGGATGTTACTAGAATGTGGTATATAAGAAAATAACAAATTTTTAGGAAAGAGGTTTTTATATGGATTTTGGAGTTTTAATAAAAACAATTATTTTTATAATTAATTTTATTGTGGTTACAGTTTGTATAACATCCGTTAAGAATGTGAGCATATTGCTAGAGCCACGTGATTACAGGTCTGAATGTTCAAGATATTTGAACTATATTGCATTATCTTTTATATTGTCTGTATTAATAATGCTGCTATTTTCTATTTTTATTGGATTTTCGGCGTTCAAAGCTGAAATTATAACAATGTCTGTTCTTTCAGCTGGTATTCTTATTGTTACTTTTATTTTTATTCCATATAAATTTAATTAATTGGAGATTAAAAAATAAAGACAAAATAATTTATTTAAAAGAGATTTTTTATTAAGTCTCTTTTTATATTGACAATTATTAAGTATTTTGATATAATAATTATACGGCGGAATGCCAGAGATTTTTATTTAGAAAAGAGGACAATAGAAATGGATTTAAAGAATTATGAGTATTATGGAATGGTTTTCAGCTATTCAGATGAGTTTGTCAAGGAGCTTAGAATAAAATATGCCATTGATGATATACAGCTTATGGGATTTAGCAGAAATGTTGCAATATATCTTAGTTCAAGGCTTGAAAAGATTGGGTTTTCAACTGAAGATTTTATAGGCGGCATTGAAAATTCTGGCTATGACTTGGTTCTTACTTTAAAAAGCAAGTTTTCCGATGTATATGTCAAGAGCATTGGTGATTCAAGGCTTATAAACAATTTTCCAGATGGCGTGATGTCATCTCTTATGAGCGTTACTGAAATTTTGTCACGATATTTTGCAAAAGGTGTAATAAAAGCTAACCCAATGCTTAATTTGGACAAATTTAATTTTGCAATGCAGTTTGTACCTTTTGACAGGGAAAAATTTTCATATAACATTAGCAGCGGCGTTCCTGTAGGCATGCTTATAAAAAATAATCGGGATATACTGTTTGCTTTATGTGATTCAGACGCACTTAACTATAAAAAGTCAGATGTTACTCTTGCTGGACAGATTGCTAAGCATATCAATATTGGAGACAGCTCCCTTCCTGTAACAGTTAATTTTTCAAATGGCACTGAGCTTACTTTTTCAGGAAGCTGTGAGTATAAATCAAGAAGAGTGCATGTCAACGAAAAAGGAAATATTGGAAGTAGTTGCCTGAATGATGAGCTTGAAAAAATTCCACAACTGTTCTGGGCTTCGTATAAGTCCTTTGTATACAACGGCAAGTATGTAAATTTTGAATGGGCTTTTGGAAAAGTTCAGAGATTTTATATACAGAAAGGTCTTAACGTGGTTAATTTCGATAGACAGAATAACATATCTGAGTGTTATGGAGATGTGGAGTTTGTTACAGCGGTTTCAAATTTCATAAGCACAGTTGGCTCTACTTTGTTCCAGAATTTTTTAGAGCTTAATTCACATGATTTCAAGGGAAGAGAATTGAGTGCCTTGGAAATTTTAAGCATTTTATGTTTAAATTCTTATGGAAAATGCAGACTTGATATTAGAAATATGGAGCAGCTTTCACACTATGTCCATTCTGATTATGAAATACGGATTGACAGCAGGCACTTTTTGCGTCGTGATACAGTATTTAAGATTATTGATAACGTTCATATCTTGTCACAGACATGTCCTTACAGCTTTGATGAAATGTATGACGTTCTTTCTGAAATGCTTGAATTACGCAGGCAGCATAACGTTTCAGAAAATTCTGAAAAGCCAAATTGCGAGAAAACTATGAGTAAAATTCTTGCTAAAGATGTAAATAAAGATTTAAAAATGGACAGTATTTCTAAAACTGAACTTGGAAATGCAGCTTCCACATTAAACACTCTTATGATTCCAGATAATTATGGACATCCTGATATATCATTTGTCGTAATAACCCCTGACAGAAATTCACTTCTTGCGAGAAATGTAAATGGTTTTCATTACTTGACGTATAACAGTCATTCAGCTGAGTATATAGATAATGTTTCTGAAAAAGGCGATGAGCTTGCACGAAAATATCATTGCAGGTTTGTGGCTGAATATAAGGGATAATAGAAATAAAGGGATATTTTTAAAATATCTCTTTTTTTTATTTGGTATTTTTTATTGATTAATGTTAAGTTTTATGGTATAATAAAAGTAACAGTTTAGAAAGGATTGGTATTATGGAAAGTATAAAAATTAGTTATATTACAGACATTATTAATATTGATTTTGATGTGTCCAAAAATGGTTTTTATCATCTAATATATGGTGGTGCTATTTTAAATAGCAGTATTGAAATTAATGATAGTGTGGTAAAAATTGTATGTTTGGGTCTTGTTGAGGTTATTAACAAAAATGTTCTTTTATATGACGGAATCAAGATTATGTCCTCATTCATTAACAAGATTAAAAATAATGGGAAATGGAGCAATGTTTCTGAAATAAATCTTGTACTTGATGACTTCAAGTTTAATCTTAAGAGTCCGAAGTTTCAGGAAGACGGACTTTCAAAACTTCATATAACTGATAGTAGACGTGAGCTTTCCTATGAGGATGTGCTTAAGTCAATAAAGTCTATAGGAAAGTTTGAATTTAAGAATTTCAATGTTACGGAATACAGTCATCCCTGTGTTTTCTTAAGACGATGTACTGACAACCGTAATGAAAATTTTACTGATGTTGGATTTACGTTCCGTGTGCTTGACGGATTTACTGAGTTTCAGGTATGTGGTAACAATCTTCCAGCCTTTTCAGGCAAGATTACTCCTGAAATAGTCAAATTTCTTTACTATGTGAGATATGAGGAAGTGTCAAGGCTTGTTTTAAGCACAATGCGGCTTATTGAAGACGGAACGTTTGGAGTTCTTTTTGAAAAATATTTTAATGCGTTTATTCTGTACCCTGTTCTTGTTCAGAAGTCTATGAGCTTGAAGTTTGAGGAAACTCATCCTTATTTTGGATATTATCTTGCAGAGCTTTCAAAATTTGTGCCAAACGGAAGCTGGTTTAAGATAAGTGACAGTTATAGTGTTACGAAAAACAAAGTTGTACACTATATTAAAGATTTGGATGTTTTTTATTTATCCATTGAACTTTTAACAGAGTATGTAAGAAAATACGGAAAATGTGAAGTTGAATACAGCGTAAAAGGCTACAGCTGGGAAATTTCATCTAAGGATGGAAAACACATCACCATTAATAAAAATCATATTGACATTGATACGTTTAAGACACTTCTTAATATTTCAAGAGTAAACAATATGATATTGTCATTAAGATGTGGAATAATTGGAGATGGCAATAATGTTCCTGATAATCTTGCCGTAATTTATTCAGGGTGCAGAATTGTTATAAATAATGAATATTATTTCAATTATATTAAGGAAACTTTCAGAAAAGAGCTTGACAGCGTTGAAATTATGACAAGTGATATTTATTTGAAAGATTTTATAAAATAATTAAAAGGATGTGATTTATTATGTGGATTTGTGTTAAGGACATATACGGAAAATATATTCTTAATATGAAAAATTATAAGAAAGTGATATGTCCTAAAAATAAAAAGGACGAAAACGGATTTTACTGCATTAAGCTGTTTCCAGCTGATGACAAGGACATGTCTGTAACAAGGTATGAAAATGAAAAGATAGAGCTTTGCTACGACACTTATGACGAAGCGTCTCAGGCATACGATTATATGAAGGCTCAGCTGTGCAAATCTGTAATTGAAAGCGAGGGAACGTTTTATGCTGATTCTTATTGAAAATGAGGAAAAAGCTGTCATAAGGTATGAAATTGACAGCCGTACTGAAAAAGAGGTTTTAAGTATTATAAAAAAATATAAGAAAAATAAGCTTTCTGAATATGTTACAAGATGTGAGTTTCATACAAGTTTTGATGTGCGTTATTTGAAAGAGATAATAGAAAAAATGAAAAAGCGTATTGAGCAAGATTCTTTTTATTCCCGTGATACGTTAGATGAACTTTGCAAAGTTTCAGAAACATCAAATGAATGCAGAATTGAAGGAATTAATGAGCTTGAAAATGGTGAGGTAGAAATTAATATGATACCGACTGTTTATTTTGATGATGTTGGTGAGCTTTTAGATGGATTTATTTTTCCAAATGTAAAATATAAACTTATATTTCCAAGAAAAAATTCAAGCAAGCTATGGCGAATTAAAGTTGAGATGTCACAGATTAAGAATTTTTTATACAGAAAGGATTTGTTTTAAATGATTATTAAAATTAATAAAGATGAAAGCGTATATGTCAGCTATGAAATTTTGGCATATAACATTAAAAATATAAAAAATATAATAGGTCTGTGCTGTAAAAATAAATTTGAAATAGGAAGTCTCGTTCAGTTTTATACAAAATACGAAGGCTCTTGTGTGGAAGAGCAGATACGATTTTTTAAAAAGGTTCTATCTGAAATTGGACTTTTTGATAATTATGCTTATCATTTTTTTCAGATTAATGAATGTGAAATTAAAAGCATTGACAGAACAGATGACAGGATATTAATTGAAATGTTCCCAAAAAGATATGTGAATTTCTCAGACGAGCAATACAAAGCTATATATGGGAACATTTTACCAGATGTGATGTATAAAATCTCTTTTTCACGAAAATGTCCATCAGAGTGGAAAATGGATGTTGAAATTAAACAAAATACAAGATATTTGAAATAAATTAATTTATGACAGGATGTGGTAAAAGATGAAGGAATATGAAAATATTATTCCAGCAGATGTAAAAAATGCTGTTGAATCTGCTGTAAGAAATGGTAAGAATGTTGCTTTTATTGGCGGTGCTGGGACAGGAAAGTCAAGTTTTATGTTGTATTTGTGGGACAATTTAAAAGATAGTAAAAAAGCAGGATTTTTTTCATTTAATCCTGAAATGGAACTTGCTGGAAAATTGAAGCAGTCAGATGATTTTGTGTCTGATAGTTTTTTAGAGTTTTCAGAATATGTAAGAAATAATGATAATTTAGATTTTCTTTTTATTGATGAGTACAGAGGTCACTCTGAATTTTTAGATGTATTGGACAGTTTGAATAAAGGCTGTCAAATAATCTTTTCAAACTGTTTTCCTGATATATCGTCAAATGAATCTGATTTAAAGAATATCTTTAAAACAAAAATATATCAATATTTTTTAAATGGCTTTGAAAAAAATTTTGAAAATGAAGTTGAGTTGCAGAATAAAGTAACTATGATATTTGATAACTGTGTAGCCGTTAATTGCATAAAGGATAGATATACTGGAAAATTTCAGAAGATTATAGAGAAATAGTCAATACTTTGAAAGGAAATTATTAAAATGGATAATGATAAATATATAGATAAGAGTGGTTATGTGCGTTACCATAAAGGAAAAAGGCTTGCATATAACAAGGAGCTTTTTCCAAGGCACAAAGCTGAATGGACTGTTGGTGAAATACGGGAGCTTGTGAACGCAAGACCGCAAATGAAATTTGAGAATATTGGACTCATGCTTGAGCGGACTCCTGACAGCTGTAGGCACAAGTTTGCAAAACTCAAAAAGTGTGGACTTCTTGAAATTTATAGAAATATATAATAAAAAAAGAGCAATTAAATGCTCTTTTTATTTGCTCTTTTTATTATAGGTATTTCCTGCTAAGTTTTTCATCATTTCTTATAATGTTGTATATTATGTCAACTGTTTTTATGTAGTACCTGAAAGACTCAACCTGCTTTACAGCTTTAGCTGCCATGTCAAATGCAAAGTAGCCATTTTCTTCTGTCTTTAGGTTATGTGAATTTGCAATTTTTCCAATCATTATTTTTGTAATGTCAATACTGTATCTTATATATAGCTCATTTGCAATTTCTTCTGCCGTATATGATTTTTCCTTTACTTCAGGAAGCTGTAAGAGCTCTTCGCCCGTTGTAATGTTTGCTGCCTTTATTAAGAGAGTATTTTTCATAAGCTCGTTCTGAATATCCTTTGCTATTGAATAAAGAAGCTCTCCTTGTCTGCTTCTTGCGTTCATTTCAGAAATTCTGTTAAATGAGCTTTGCATGTTATCAATATCCTTATGAAGAGGATTCACATAATAGCCTGTGTGCCTTATTGACGGAAGCACTTCGTCAAACACCCATTTTTCAAATTTATGTGCTGATGGCAGCTTTGACTTTACTATGAGTCGGTACAGGTTTCCTTCGTTTATATATTTTATTTTTTCAACCTGTTCAAATTGTTCACCGTTCTTTGTTTTTCCGCTTTTTACCACCCCGTCGTAAAACACGACCCCGTCCTCTAAACAATGTTTTTTGATAGCGTCTCTTGGATTTTTATATCCTAACGTACGGGCAGCCTGTATTGCTGGAAAATAAATCTTTCCGTTGATTACTAGAATTTCAAGTCTTCCAAAATCTTCGCTTTCAAAAAATTCAAATTGTTCATTCAGTTTTTCTGTTGTAACAACATTTGCAATTTCTGTGTTCATAATTTATTATATCCTTTCAATAATTATTTCCAATATAAAATGGGATTTTCTTAAAAGTTTGTCACTTTGTTTTAAAATCCCATTTCCATTATTTCAATTAAATTAATGTTTGACAAATTATTAAAAGTATGATATACTTATTATAATTGAAATGGGATGATGGGATTTTGGAAAGTCGGCTAAACTTTTATTTCACATCTCATTTTTAATTAATTGGATAACTTATTATATCAAATTTAAAATGTTTTGTCAAATATAAAGTACCTCGTCGCAAAACGTTCACTCATAAATTATTGAAAATTTTTCAAAATTGTCCTTGACATTTATTAACAGATGTGATATAATAAGATATAAAGTTGGACGGGTAAAAGGTAACTGGTAGCCGAGCTGTCTTGAAAACAGCGACCCGTGTAAAAGCGGTTGCGGGTTCGAGTCCCGCCCTGTCCGCCAAAATAATTATGATAATAGCGTATTTAAAAAGGAACTTTTTATGTGCCGTTGAGAGAAAAGGTATCTGCTGGATTGCAACCCCAGACATGTCGGTGCGAGTCCGACACGGCACTCCAAATTAATTACTTCTAGCTAAAATTTTATATATATTTAAAAGTGGCAAGGTTTTTCCTTGCTCTTTTTTATTGCTTTTTTATAGTAATTGTGATATACTTTCCATGGTTTTAGTTGTCAAATATAAAAAGAGCCTTTTTGCTGGCTCTTTTTTGTTTTATCCTAATAATTCTGTTATAATATCAAACTTGTTTGCAAGTTCCAAGGTGTCTGTTTCAGTAGTTCCGTTCACACGTCTTTTCCATTGGACTGGAGCTTTTGCGTTCTTTACAAGGGATGTTGAGAATATGTCATTGTTTATATTTAACGTCTTTATTCCTTTTAGCTTTTTTGAATGTCTTGCGATAACTTCCTTTGTTTTGTTGCTTTCATTCACAAGCCTCACAACAGTTTCCCCTTTGTCCATTTTCATGGGAGCTTCAGGGATATATCTGCTGTCTCCAATAAATATGTCTCCTTCGTGCTTTCCGTACGTGATTGCAGTTACAACTTCCTCTAGGTGCTTCAAGTTCTCAATTTTCAATTTCCATCAATCCTTTCATTTTCGTTTATGTTAAATTTATAGTTCTTTCTTATGAAGCTCTTTATCCTTTCGCTGACTCCCTTTGTATCAAGAAGAGTCTGAAAATGCCTTTGCAGAGATTCCATGTTTACGTTTAGCATTACAGCTATATCTGTTACATTTTCACGAAAGTTTATCTGTTCATTAAAGCTCATAAGGTCATAGAGCTTGTCTGTGGTAAAATTGTCAAATTTCATTATGTTTTCCCCTTTCATTACAGAAGCATATCTTTAACCAGCCTTTTGTAGTCTTTGTCTGTGTTAAGTTTTACAGCGTCAAGGTCAATTCTTATTCTTCCGTCCTTTAGAACGATGTCATACATTGTTACGCTTCTGTTTCCGCTGGTATCATTTTTTGCTGTATTTATTATATACTCAATACTTTTAGACTTTGTTTCAATATTAATCTTTTTAATTTGTCTGTTATATGTATGTATTGATGTTCTTCCTTTAGTATTATTTTTATTTAGCAGCAATATTGTTGTTCCCTCTATGCGTGCTGTAAAACTGATATTGTCAATTAATATTTCATCTGCCTGTCTGTCTGAAAGTACAGATTCCACAAAATTCTCAATATCTTTGTATGAATTGACTTTAAACATTGGCTATTCACTTCCTTTCTTTTTATCTTTAATTTTTTCAATAACAGCTCCCACTATAAGAGGTGTCATCATTGCCGCTATTCCTATCACTGTCATCGCAGTTGCAGTTTTCATATTTATATCTGCCTTGTTCATATCAAGAGAAAATATTGTTATTCCCATCATAAATACGAACATAGTTCCGTATATTTTAGACAAGCTAATATATAATTCCCTTTCTATAAAAAACATAGCCATTATTGAGCCTATATACAGGTTTAGCCCAAATGTCTGTAACGGCGTGATATGTGCCGTTAATATATTTAATATCTTCATTTTTTTATTTTTCCTTTCCTATTTTCATTAATTGGTTCTTTGCTTCATTTATCATATCCTCTACTATAAAGTTTGGCTTTCTTTTTCTCCATTTGAAGTCATTAAATACATCTGTATGTTCGTAAAGCCATATATAGATTGATAACGCAAGTATTCCAGCAGCTCTTTGCTTATTATTCTGCTTAAGTACAATGTAATGAACTGTTGAGCTGTTGTATTCAAACGCCTTGTGGACAAACTCTAAGAAATCTGAAGTCTTTGATAGTTTTTCAGTTATTTCAGTTTCTGTCTCAGGATTGGTTCTTACAATTTCTTTTCCAATTTTATATGTCCAGTCTGCCCAGTCTGTAAATCCTTGTGTGTGTGGATTGAAATTTTTAATCCAGTCCTTTGAATAATGTATATTTTTTTCCGTTATGTCATCTATAAATTTTTGAATGTCCATTTGCAAAAACTCCTTTCATTGTTATTTAATATAATTATACCATTTATTTACAATCTTGTCAATAGTAAAAATTAAGATATTTGATATATAAATAAAGCACATATTTAATATGTGCCTTTTTTTATTTATAATTTCTGCAATTCTCTAAAAAGTTGTCAATTACTGTTTTCCACAGCCATTTTTCTGATGATGATAGATTTATTCATCCTTTCCTGTGATTAGTTTCCATATCCCTGAATTTTTAAGCTCTTTAAGTATTTTCGTGATGTCCTCAAGGTCTTCGTACATTGTCTTAATTGAAGTCATTGGCAGCACTGTGCCTTTATTGACATCAAATATCATTGACTTTGCTATAACCTGAATATTGTCTTTTTTAATAATTATTCCGATTTTTGGTAAGTTTGCTCTCACAAGTTCCACTTCCATAAATAGATTTTGACATTCTTTTAGATATTCCTTTATAAAGTTTAAGTTCAGTATTTTTGATATGTCTTTTCCTTGAACCGTAATTCTTTGTGGAAATATGTCCATCTTTTTTAAGATTCCTGATATATCATCCTCTTTCCCCAAGTTCTCAAATATTATGGCTTGATGTTTAGTAAATGTATCTTTTGCCATATATACAATCATAATTTCTTGTCCGTCTTCCTGAATTTTTATTTCAGCGAAGTTTTCAAATATTCTTTTTTCCATTGTTGTTATCCTTTCTTAGAATCCAATATTTATATATCCGCCAGTATTTCCTGAGACAGATACATTTCCGTGCCGTGCGTCAGGCATATAGCTTATTCCTATTGACGAGCAGGACAGTAGAATAAATGATATTAAGATTAATATTATTTTTTTCATTTCTTATCTCCTTTCATAGTCAATATTTTTTATGTTAAGATTATTACATGAGGTATCTATATTTTTATTCATTGTTTCAATAAATATTTTTCCAAGAACTTTTAGTCCGTCTTCAGGATAGTATCTCTTCGGCTCAGTTCCGTCCATTTTATCTTTAGTGAGCGTAAGATTATAAAAATTAATTTCCGTGCTACACTTTTTGTCTTTCTGATATGCTGTAAATGCTATTTTTGCGTCACTGTTTTTGTACTTTTCATCCAAACTTCCACTTGCCTTTATATATAATGTCATATCATTAGACTTTAGTGCGATGTTCCATTCGTTCTGCTCTTTAAATGCTCTCTTTGGAATATATGTTACGTCTGTAACTTTAAATGTTTTTCCGCCTATTATGGTTTCATTTTCAGGAGCAAGGTTTAAAATTTTTTTATATTCACTTATATAGTTATTTTTGTGCTGATTGTAATACTCTTTATTTTTCTGGTATCTTTTCTGAGACTGTTCCAAGCCTGATGTCTTATAAATTACGAAAGGTACGCTTATTACAAAAATTAGTGCTAAAATTTTCGTTATAATTGTCATAACTATATCTGATAATTTATATTTCATTTTTTCTTTTCCTTTCTGCTGTTCACTGTATAGCCTTATCTTTATTGTCCATTATCTTAATTTCCTTTCTTTTATATAATATTTATGATTTATTATATCATTTATTGACAAATTTGTCAATAATATTGTTTATTAATGTTAAAATTTATGGTATATTTTCAGTATAAAGAAAGAAGGCTTAAAAACAACCTTCTTTTATATTTATTTTATTTTGTCTTTTTTAGGTTTTTCCATAACCTTTTTCCATATATAGACTTTTTCTCCGCACTGCTTGCAGCACTCATAGTCTCCCTTTCTTCCGTCCACTCTTGTTCCGCAGTTTGGGCAGTATACTGTGCTCATTTTTAATCACATCCTTTTATTTTGTGCTGTATTCCATGTCAAAGAACTTGTCTGCTTCAAACTGTTCCTCGCTGTAGTATTTTTTTCTTATTGTGCTTATTTCGTGCTTATTTATCTCAGAATGAAGCTCAAAGTTTTCCTCATTTTTTAATATAATCTGAATTATTGCCCCCATTTTTCTGTATTCTATTGTATCATACCCAAGCAGGGCATATTCCATTATGTTGCTCATAAGGAATGTCGAGTCAATGTACTTTTCAAAGTCGTAAAGTATATTATTTTTATTTTTTACGTCAGGGTAGTACATGAACACCCTTTTTGCAAACACTTTCTTTAGCCTGTCTATCAAATTTGAGTATGTGTATGTAACTTCAACTTCCCCGTTGTCTTCCTTTATTGGGCTTTGAAGCTCAAGAGCAAGCTCCACATTGAACTCTTCAATAGTGTAGTCTTCCTTTACTACCTGTCCGTTCTGCATTTCATAGATGGGAAGTATTGTGAGCGGCAGAAGCCCTTCTATCGTGAACTTGTCCTCTATGACAAATCGTATTTTCTTTACGGCTTCAAGCTCAATCTGGTCTATTGGAAGCCTGCTTTCCTTCATTGACGATAATGCCAAGTTTTTAAGTGCTGTCCAGTATTCCCTTTTAACTTCATCAACCTTGTCCATCTCATTTAATACGAATGGGGGTATTATTGTAACGTCCTTGTATTTTTCAATGTCAAATTTATTTTGCATAATAATCTCCATATCCTTGTTTATATTAAGCTCCAGAGCCACTAAATCGGACTCTGTCATAACTTTTCCTCTGTTATCCCTTATTATCTGCATAAACTTTGTTCCTTCCTTTCAATCAGGCTTTCAACGTGCTTTTCAACAAGTTCAAGCTCCGATGTGTCTCCAGTCTTTAGTTTCCTGTAGAAGTTTTGGGGCGAAGTTCCGATAATTTCCTTCACTGCGTTCTTTATCGTAAGCCCGTACCTTCTTGTCCTGTACGTAAGATTTCTCGTACGTTCCCTAATCTTTTCATTCATAGTCAACCATTTCCTTTTTTATTATTTAATTATGCAAACAGGCTTCTTGAGAACCTGTATGTCTTCATGTAGAATCCGTCAAACTTTACACGGACTACTTTTCCGTATGTGGAGCTTGCATGAATCATCTCGCCATTTCCCACATACATTCCTACGTGCGTGATATGCCCTTTGTTAAGGGTGTCCATAAATATCAGGTCTCCCATACGCATTTTACCCATAGGAACTTTTTTCCCAAGCCTGTCCCCTTGGTCTCTTGAGACTCTTGGTATGTCAACTCCAAGTGAGTCCTTATATACAGCCTGCATTAGGCTTGAGCAGTCAAAGCTGCGTCTTCCGCTCGCTCCCCATAAGTAAGGCTTTCCTAGGTGCTTCTGCACTTCCCTGTAGAGCCTTATGCGAAGCTCGGCTTCCTTTCTTGTGATTCCAGAAATCTGATTAAGTGGTTTTTTTTCCATATATGAAATCACATTTGTTATTGTGTCTGTATTTCCGCTTGACTTTATGTCGCTGTCGCCACGCTCCTTCACATCATTTTCATTCTTAGCTATTATTGTACGTGGCTGAACCTGTATTCCAGCAATCCTTGCAACAGTCTCCTTCTGCGTTGGTCTTGACATCCCCCCGTAGAAGCTCATTGAGTCCGCATAGTTTGTAAGGCTTGAGACTGCAAGAAGTGCTGGCACTGCTTTTGCTAATATCTTCATATTGTCCCGTCCTTTCTGTATTTAGTAGCCTTATTATACCATTTCCATTTATATAAGTCAACATTATCGGACGCTATATTGATAAAACTTGCAGAATATTTCATTTCATACGTAAAATTTAATTTTAATTTTTTAAGAAGTTTTGTGTTATTTAATAAAAAAAGAGCATTTCTGCTCTTTTATTGATGTATGTGCTTTTTATTTTTTATAATTGGCGGAATATACATTTTTGTCAGGACAAGCATGTGCAGTATATAAATTGCATTTATAAGCATTTTATAAAAATTTTTATCTGTATCTGACACATTTTTTATAACATCATTAAACAGGAAAGATTTTAAAACTAAATACAGTATTGTTGTCAGTCCTAAAAATATGAAATAGGCGATAATCAAATCTCTCTTTAAATTTTTATCTTGCACATTCATTCTATTCATCCTTTCCATTTTTATTACTGTTATTAATTTTTTTAAATTTTCTAAATAGTGGAATTAATATAAATATATCCAGCATTATTACAGCAATTAGCCTGAGTATTATGCCATATCCAGTCTTTTCGGGTACAAATCCCGCTCCAGCCATAAAGTTTAGATAGAACGTAAGAATAAATATTAATGGAAAAAATAGCAGAAATATACAAAATTTTGTAATTTCATCCATTTTTTTAAATATCCTGTTAATTATCACATTTAACAGCAAAACAGATTCCATTGAAACTGAAAAGGTAGTTCCAATAAATATTCCCGTTGTTAATAGTGCAATTATAACCATAATTATATTATACATCAGACTTCCCTCTTTTCCTGCACATTCTGTCCTTTTACATCATCTTTAGTTTCCTTGTCTTTTTTGAAGCTGAACTTTGTAAATAACGGCTGTTTTTCCTTTCTCACAGAGTTTTTTTCTTTAAACAGCGAATCTATAATGTCTGACACAATTTCCATGGAAAATATAATTCCAATGAAAATTATCGCAAACTGTCCAAAAATCTTATCTTCAACGCTTCTTACTCCATACAGCACTCCTAACGTTATGACTGCTGATGTCAAAGCTACTGTTATTTTTCTTTTCATCTTTATGCACGCCCTTTCGTTTTTATTTATTAAATTATTATATCATTTATTGACAACTTTGTCAATGCTATGATTTTTTAATCATTGTTTTTTATTATTTACAACATATTCCTTTTCAAGCCTTGAGTGTGTAAGTATTACTCCGTTGTCAATAATTTCTTTTAAGATGTTGTATAGTTCACTTCTTTTTTCAACATTTTCTAAGAACGGGTTTGCACTGAATTTCTTTCTGCTCCAGTATATTCCTATTGTCTGTGTATTTTCAATATTTTTCACTGTTTCGGTAAATCCCATTGAAAGATAGGGAAAAGGATTTTTTTCTCCCATGTGGTTTCTGACAACTATTTCACATTTGCTGTTTTCACTGTCAAGAATAATTTTATATTCCTCATACATTTTAAAGAAAATAATTTTTTTTACACTTCTTACAACATCAGCAACAATGTAATTAGTGTTACCTATCCTGTAGGAATCTCCAATGTCAAGTGCTGTAATATTTTTATATATTTCAAGCACTTCCTTCCTGTTTTCGTACCTGTCTGCAATATATCTTATTACAAGTTTTGACAGCAGGTCAACAACCAGTATTATAATTAATATATTAAGTAGCATTTTTATATCACTTCCCTTTCCATTTACCTTCTCATAACAGCTCCAGCTGCGGAAGCTACAATTACAGCAATGCCTATGAATACCAGTCCCTGATACAAGAACTCCGCTCCAGCTGGTGCATGCAGCATTGACGTTACAAGTTCTTTCATTATTGTGTTGCTTCTGTTAAGGCTTGCCTGCTTTAGATATTGTTCAATAACTGTTTTTGCCATTATTGCCTGTATAAATGCAATTGCTGTTACAACGATTGTATCTCTTGTCTTTTCTTCCTTGTCCCTATATGATACTGCTATTTCCCATATTCCAGCTCCCAATCCTAGCAGAGCTATCACAATCACTGCTTCGGGGATATATTTTATTGGAACTGAATATATTAATATAATAATTCCTATGGCATTTATAATTCCTGTACTAATTATTTTTTTATTCTCCTTTATCTATAATTTTATATTTTTATTTAATGAATCGCATGTCTCAAGTATTCCTTTATCCTTTACTGACTTCAGAATGTCTGCGAGATTTTTCCTGTCAGACTTATTTTCGGGGAGTCCTTCTGTAAGTTTTTTAGCTTTCACATAGAATCCGTTATACCAGTCGAGTTTCAGGTAGCATTTTTGAGTCCCATTTGATTCTTCAAAAACTATATTAAAGTAGGGATAGTTTTTATCATCTCTTGAGGAAGAATATTTCTTTGTAAGAATAATATTTATTCTGTCCTCTGAGATGGACTTCTCTTTACCAATATATGTAAATATTGGATTTTCAAACTCATATCTTATATTTGCTGTTTCAACCACATATTCCTTGCTGCCTAGCTTAATTTTGTCATTTACGCTGATATTTGACAACGCTTTTATGGTATTTATAACTTCAATTCTATGCTCTGTCCTGTTTTGTTCAAGAACTGCTTTCTCATTTTCCTTGGCAAGAAAATGTAATACCAGTATAATTATGATTACTGTGATTGTCATAAATATATAAAGAGCATGGTTCATATTTATTTCTTTTGATATTTCTTTTTCGCTTTCCATATTAGCTCCCTTCCTTTATATATCTTACAGCCTCATCCAGCCCTTTTTCATTATTTCCTTCTTTTCCGTACAGAATTTCAAAAGTCTTGTTCAATGTATGCTGATTTAAGCTGTTATTTTTGCAGAACTCTGGGTCATCTTCACTGTAGTGATTTCTACAGAAGTTTTTTAACTTTTCTGCATTTTTAATAAACAATGTTATATCTGTCTTTTCAGGCATTGTCTGTTCAAATTCATTTTTAGCGGCGACTGCCTTTTCAATACGCAGGTTAAACTCCTTCGCTTGTTCATATTCAGTTAGTTTTTCTTCGTACGGTGCTGACACATGGATGTGTATTAAATATCCAGCAGCAACTACAATTAATATTAAACTTAAACATATACTAGCAATGTCATTCTCAAGAGTGCAGATTGTTCCAATTATAGCTATTGCACAAAGTATCACGCAAATTATAGCGGTAGTTGCTATAATTTTATCGCCAAATGGATTTGCAGGAAGCTGGACATTTTTTAACGGAACATCTTTTAAGGATGTGTAGTCCGAGTCTGTTAAAAGTTTATATAGTCTCCAGTAGTCAACCATTTTTTTATCACTTCCTTTCAAGAGTGTTTATGCTTAGAAAAGCATATAAACTATAAAAATCAGTTTATATTTTTTATAAAATGTTTTCATTTTACTTTAATATCTCCTTTCATTGTTGTTTATGTTATTATACCATATTACTTAATATAAATCAAGTTCAATTTTTAATCATTGTGTTGTTTTAATTTTATGTTTTGTGTTGATAAAAGGTATAATATTTTTTTGTATATATTGCTAAATTAAATTAAAATAAAAAAGAGGACATTAAACATCCTCTTTTTGTTTTTCCTATTTATTTTCAATCTCGTTATTCTCATCTTTTTCTGTTAAATAATTTATAAATATTGAATAAAAAACTATTGCCTGAAGCATAAGTGTGTGAGGCAGCATTGTTTTAATGAGATTTATATTTCCGTAAGAAACTTTTGAGATTTCCAGTATGAACGGAACAGCCTTTGTGTATACGAAAAACTCTGCTATAATTATAATGACTGTTAATATGCCAACTCTGATTAATTTTTTATTATCTATTTCCATATTGTTTTATCCTTTCCGTCTTACTTTATTTCTGTGCTTCAATATTTTCAACAGATACAGGTTTGCCATTTTCAGTTTTAACGATATATAATGTCGGCGGTTCGCTGTTATGAGCTTTTAAAAGTGCTGACGCAGCTAACAATGCCATTATTGTAACAATAGCGGCTGAAAACAGCAATAGGTGCTGTATTTCCATTGACGTTATAATGTTCATTTCTTTATTATTCATCTTTTTTCCTTTCGTCAAAAATGCTTCAAATATTACTGAAACTCTTTGAAATTAAATTTCTAAATATAATGTATCATTTTCATTTTTTCTTTTATTATATCACACATTTTAATATTAATCAACTAAAAAAGGACTTATTATAAGTCCAATTCTTTTTTATTATTTGGTTTTCCATAAGCTTCTTTAATTTCATCAAGTGTCAATTGTTTATTTTCACGAAAATTACTGTATTCAATTTCTATATTATCTTTTTCACATTGTCTTGAAATTTCTTCTATTATTTGATACTTATTCATATCATTTTGGCAAACTTTTGAGCATACCTTGTCAAGCGTATCATAGATATTACTTATTTTATCGCTTGTGAGAGATGTTACAATATTAAGATTCTCATAGTTTGATATTTCTATTTTATCAACATCTGTACTTCTTCCAGCTATTTCAAAGTCATAAGCAGATAAAGTGTTATTAACAAATTCAATTTTTTCCTGAACATCAATTCTGTCTAATATTTTCTTATTAATTTCATTATTATGTATATCCGTTATAGGTTTATCTGTATTTTTAGCATAAGGCATTTTCAAATCTTCATCTTCTATGTTTAAAACAATAAGATTCTTACAGTCTATAACTACACTGTCTTCAAGAGGTATATTTATTCCTACACCTAGATTATCTATTAAAGTTATATTATCAAGTTCAAAATTTCCTGAATTTGCTGGTTTTAAGTTTCCTATAAAGTTTGCTTCAAGGTCTATATAACTTGACTCCATTATCGCCATCTCATCTAATAATTTCATTTCATATATCTGTTCTGTATTTATTTGAGATAAAATTGCGTTTAGGCTGTTAGAATGAGGCTCATCAATTTTAAATAATATATCCATCCCATTTTCAAGATGTTTTTGCAGTAATTCTATTCCTTTATTGACATCATCTTCTGTATACCCTTTAATATTTTCAAGTCTTTTTCTCATACTGTCATAAAAATCTTTTTCCGTACCGTTATTTTTATTGTTTTCAAGTAGACTTTCTGCTATTTCATTATAACTAAAATCCTTAGTTCCTTTTTCTATAAATATATCCATTTTAGAATCACATCCTTTTTTTGGGTTTATTATATTATAGCATATTTCTCAATAATGAATATAATAAGGACTTCTTTTGTTACTGAAGCCCTTTAAAGTTGAATATTGGCTTTACTATTTCAAGTATTTCCATAGTTTCTTTTGTAGCTTCCACAATTTCATCCAGTCCTCTGTAAGCCTGCGGAGCTTCATCAAGAGTATTTTCATTTACAGAGTAGCTTATTACATCTTTCATTTCATTTGCATAATCTGAGAGTTTTATGTTTTCCTTTGCCTGACTTCTGCTCATTACACGTCCTGCTCCATGTGGTGCTGAACATAGCCATTCAGGGTTTCCCTTGCCTACAGCTATTATTGAACCGTCACGCATGTTAATTGGCACAACCAGTTTCTGTCCAAGCCTTGCTGGAGTTGCCCCTTTCCTTACAGTCATGTCTTCAAAGTCCATATAGTTATGCACTGATTCCCAGAAGTTCTTTTCTTCAAAGGCTATCCCAAAGAATTTAAGTATTTGCTGTATCATTATCTTTCTGCTTTCACTTGCAAACTTCTGTGCTATTTTCATGTCATTTAAGTAGTTCCTAGCAAGTTCTCCCTTTAGCACATTCTTTGAGTTGTTGTACTTAGCCTTAATGCTTGGTATCATTTTTTCACGTTCCCTTGGCTCAATGCTTTCAAGTTCCGCTTTGTAGCCTTCAAGGTCAAATTTTAGCATTTTAGTGTAGTATTTGCATACATCAAGTCCAAACTTTCTTGAGCCTGAATGAACTATTATATAGTCCTTGTCCTGTCCAGCATTTATTTCAATGAAGTGGTTTCCGCCCCCTAGAGAGCCAAGAGCCTTTGTGTAGTATTCAAGGGCTGACTTGTCCGCTTTCATCTTAAGCCCTGAAAAGTCAAAAGGTCTTGTGCTTTGGTTTACTTTCTGTCCGCTTGGTATATGTTTTTCTATATGTTCATATAGTGCTTTCCAGTCTGTATTTTCTATATCAAGTTTTGGTATTTCATATACAGCTATGGAGCAGCCGATGTCTACTCCCACGATTTCAGGTATTACACCTTTTTCTATGTCAACCTTTGCAACAAAACCCACTGGAACAGTTGCTCCTCTATGTGTATCAGGCATTAAATGCACTTCATCGAATATGCCATGTGTATTTTCATACACATCGTTTACTACTCCGTAGTCATAGTTTATTGCATGTATTTTAACTTCCATTGTTATCACGTCCTTTTGTTATTTTTTATAATACTATTATATCATTTATTGACAAATTTGTCAATAAAATTTTATTTAAAAGGAATATTTAAAAAGATTAATAAAATCTTCAACGAGTCCCTGTAGTGTTGCATGTATTATATTTACCATATATGGAGATAATATAATAAATATCATTATAAAAACAGATTCTGTTACAGGTTTTATATATTCATTCAATATCAGTTCTGAAATTTCTTTCTGATTATATTTTTTTCTTAAGATTGCCCCTGTTGCTGAAACTGTAAGAGTTAATATTGCCATAATGACTATAATTGTAAAAGTTTGAATTATATATGGCTTGTTTGCAGGAAAATCAACTTTTAACATTGAATAGTGCTTCCAGTTTGAAAGAAATATTAGAGCTATGCTTATTATATACAGCACCAGTGGAGTGATGTACTCCTTTTTATTTATAACATCTTTTTTAGGAAACAGTATTGTTTTCCAAGATATTATAAGAAGCATAAATGCTGTTCCATATTGGATTTGTTTGATTATTTCCATTTTTTTGTCTCCTTTATATAATATGAAAAGCTGAATTAAATTCAGCTCTTCCTTATTTGTTTTCAATGTTTTTCTTATAGTTTTCAACTAATGTCTTTAAAAACATATCTGCGTCAAATCCAGCCTTAAGAAGTTTCAGAAGATTTGCATTATATCCCCCCATGAACACATTTCCGTATTCGTCGGTTTCGGGAGTTGTTGTGTCCATTGAGCTTAAGTTCCACCACACTATCTTTAAATTTGGGTTATATCTTCTAAGTTTTTTCATTGCCTCGTCTTTTGAATTTGCAGAGCCTTCGTCAAATTCCATGTCAGAAAGCACAACCAGCCAGTCAGGAAGGTCTTCTGTAGCTCTTGACAGCTGCTCCATCACTCTTCCAAAGTTTGTATTTGAAGCGTCGTCAAATGAAGATAACGCTCTTGTATCACTGGCGTAGTCATTTCCTAATGTTATAAGTTTTGGATAGCTTGAAAATGATATGACTTTGTTATTCATATATTCAGAGTTCTTTGCTATATACATTCCTATTGCACGTGCCTTAAGGTATGCGTCGTTGTTGCTTGTCCAGTGCATGCTTGCCGAGTTGTCAACTATTGCAATCATTTTTGGCAGCTTAGCTTTTTCAAATGACTTATAGAATATGTCAGCTTCCATTGCAGTTATTTTTTTATTTTCATAGCTTTTTGCAATATTATACAAGTCCATAGTTCCTGTCGCAATTTTAGCTTCACCTTTGGAAACCTTGTCCATATAGACTGCATAGTTTGGGTCTTTTTCAAATTCAGCCTTGTGCCGAAGCCTAGCACCGCTTGGAACTGACTCATAGTTTTCAATTCTGTCTCCACGGCTAAGAACTGCTTCCACAGTCTTAATATTTCGTATCAGCTTCTGGTACTGGTTTGAAGTAAGCCCAAATGAGTCCCTGAAACCTCTAGCCTTTTTCTTTATAATTTCAGGTGTGTCTCCATGCACACGTGGAAGCCATTTTGTTGCGTTAAACAGTACCATCTGCATTTCAGGGTCTGAGCTTTTATTTATCTTGTCTGCGTTTGATATAATCTTATATAGGAAGCTCCAGTACTTTCCGCCTTTTGTAAGAGGATTGTAGCTGTATTCCTTCCATCCAAGTTCAAATATGTCATCAGCTCTTCCTGATATAAGTATTTCGCTAGGTTCAGCCTTAACCTGTATTAAAAGTTCACGTCCAAGGGCACGTCCGCCAAACCCCCCTGTCTTACGTCTTGGGTCACGTATCATACGTGCAAAATATTTGTCAAATTCGCTTTCTGGATTTAAGAATACTGGAATCTTGTCAGGGTTCTTTTTATAGAAGTCGAACCTTAATATTGTATCAAGATACTGGCTGTTTGTTGAATAAAAAGCCTTGTCTCCGTTCTGTGTACGTTTTTCATTAAATATTTCGTCAATTCTCATAATTAATCATTTCCTTTCATTATATAAAATAAAATGTGCCATGAATTTTAATCACAGCACATTGGTCTTTTTCTAATACATAGAATTATGAAAAAAAAGTTTTTAGTGGGAACGTCAGGATTTGAACCTGCACCCGCCAAGACTGAATTGTCTCCTGCTCTTCCAGATTGAGCTACGTTCCCATAATAGACGGCAAGGGCAGGACTCGAACCTGCACTCACGGGTTAAAAGCCAAAGATAAAAAATTAATGCTGAGTCTCCACAGTGTTGCGGAGCTTATTTATTGTTACGCCGCTCTACCGATTGAGCTACCTTGCCATATTCAGTTTTCCATGTATTTGCGTGGGAGCTTTGCGGACTCGAACCGCTTCCTCATTATACCAAAAATAATAGTTTATCCAGTTATAGTTATGCTGTGATGTCCACAGTGTTGCGGACACTATCTCCCACGCTTGAATTTATTATACCATATTGTTTAATATTTGTCAACAACTTTTTATAAATTTTATTTTTTATGATTTTCTTTTAATTTTAATTTTGATGTGTCCAGTAAATATAAGCGTTATTATATCACAAACAAGCACCAGAAAATATTATCCATGAAATTTTTAATATTGTCATTTATTACTCCCTTTCATTGCAGAATATAGTATTTTTATAACGGAAAATACTATATTTGGAGATAAAATCACCATACTTATTAATAAACCTTCTATTGCAGCATTTATAGGGAATGGAAAAATTGAAATTCTAAAATTCCCCGTTGTCATTTTAAAAGCTATATTGAAACAGTACGGTATTATAGAGATTGATACCAAAATCATTATAGATTTTGCAAGACATGTATAACTTGTTTCTTTCAGCAGCACTATTGACTTTAATATAACAAGCAATATAACTATAATCATCTCCGCAATCATTAAATATAACTGGGTTGTTGACATCATTTATTACTTCCTTTCATTGCGGAATATATGCTTTTCATAACGATGAACGCTATATGCGGAGCTAAAATTGTCATGTTCATCAGTATTCCACATATCACATAATTTATAATTGAACCTTCGGGAGTTTTTTCAGCCATTTTAAAAGCCACATTGAAGCAGTATGGTATTATAGGGATAGTTGCTAAAATTATTACAGACTTTGCAATCCATGTATAACTTTTTTCTTTTATAAGTTCCATTGACTTAAATATAATAACTAATATAACAGCAATCATCACCATAATCATTGCAATTAATAACATTCCTTTCATTCTGTGTCACTTCCTTTTTTATATTTTTTAAATGTTTTTAAAACTATATCTGGGATGTTCATAAAAATATATGCTATAAGCATATAAAACCAGCTTATATTATGTTCTATGTAATATAGTGATTTTCCAAGGAATATATATCCTGCTTGAAATGATAATGCTGATATAACAAACAATAAAAGTCCGTAGCATATTCTTGTTGAAATTTTTCCTTTCATTTTGTCCAAAAGGAATATTATGGAAATTATATTCCATGCTGCTAATGGTAAAATCCATATTACTAGAAAAAATGATATAACATCTTTTATAAAATTTATCATCATTTAACCTCTTTTCCGTTTCCAAAACGTCTGTCCATTTCCTCTGTTATTTTGCTTAACTGGTTTTTCCTAAACTCCTCTGTATCAAGGCTTGCTGGAAACAGTTCGTCCTGAAATTCGTAGTTGTCGTCCAAGTCCTGCTGTGCGAATGAATTTGAATTTATATATTCCCACTCAAACGCATGTCTTGAACCTGTACCAGAGTAGTGCCTAAAGTTTTTCCATATTTGCGTATTCATTGCGGCACGTGAAGTTATAACCTGAATATCTTTGTCAGTGAGTGATACTGGAACTGGATTTTTAGAAAGCACATCAATTGTCACCGCAACGCCTTCCCTGTTTAAAGTCTTCCATTTTTCAAGCTCGGATAAAAATTCAGTTTCGTACTGCTTTCTGTACGTTTCAAGAAAAGATTTTGCAGAATCAAGACTATTAATTGAAGATGGATAGCTTCCAACATCTTCTGCAATTCTTCTGGCAGGCTTTATAAATTCTGTTTCAATGTACTGCCTGCATTTTTCATCTTGGCGTTCCACGTTACATGCTATATATTTTGTATCTTTTATATATTTGGTGTAATTTCCCTTGAATGCCTCTCTCATTTCAGGAACTGTATTATGTACTATTATCATTTCAATGGGTGCTGTTCCCAGAATTATAGCGGCTGGGCTTTTAAAATATATTCCACCTATAATTATGGCTGCACATATAAATATGACAAAACATACTAATATCCAGCTTGGATTTAAAACATCAACTTCCGTGGACATTTCCTTTGAATTTATAAAGTTTTCAATTTGTCTTAGAAGCCTAACCGTTTCTACATAGCTGTTCATTTTATTTTCTCCTTCCATAATCTATTTAAAGGTATTATATCATATATCTTAATTTTAGTCAATTAAATATTAATTTAAAACAAAACCAGCCCTCTTAATGAAGGCTGGAAACATAGGTTATTATGAAAACATTTATATAAAGGAGATATTCAATAAATCGAACCTTGAATATCTAACATTATTATACCACAAAAATTAATTATTGTCAATAATTAATCTTCAAATGCTTTTTTTCCGACTTTTCTGTTCTGCACTTTTTCGTTTCTTTCAAGGCTTCTGTTCTTTTCATCCTGAATTTTTCTTTCCTTTTCAGCAAGTCTTATGTCAAGTTCTGGCTCATCTGCCATTATTTTTTCAAATACAGGCTTTAAGTCTTCAGGCATGTACTTGTATGTCTGATTTATATATTTTCCTGAATTTTCGGCATAGTCATTATCACCGTGAATATATGGCTCTTCATATTTTGCTGTCTTCCCGTCAGACATTGATACAAATGCCACATTTGTAATAATTAGGGAATGGCTGTTCATCGCACGTCTTACTTTGTCTTTTGTCTTTAGCCAAGACTGCTCTGCTGTCATTTTACCCTGAGCTACATCCCTGTTTGCTATTCTTTTCATTTCTGTAATCTTGCTTACGCTTCCGCCAAACACTTCACGGAATCTTACTCTGTTTATTGTTGAGCTTTCAGCAACATAAGATATTCCTTTTTCGTTGAAGCCGTTGTACCAGTTTAATGTATCATTTTGCACCTTTGTTATAAATCCATTTTTAATTTTGTATGAATATGCAATCTCTAATTGGTTTCCACTGTCATCAGTTCTAAGGTAGCCAAGCCCCTCTTTTCTAAGCACGATAATTTTTGAGCCGCTTTCAACTCTTACGTGCTTGTTGTTCTGAAGCTGGTAGCTTTGTTTCCATTCTGAACCTTTTCTGTCATTTGACACCCACACCATATATCTGTCTGGGAACACATATTCATTATATAAATTCTTTTCATTTGTCAAAGGGTTGTTTCCTTTACCCATAAGCCCTCTCAATACAACAGCACCAAATGCAAAAAGTGCAATATATAGTGCTATAAGTATCATATTCTTAGCTTTTCTCATAGTAATCACCTTTTATATTATAATTTAATTTGTCTTTCATTTTATGAGGGCATTATATCATATCACTTAATATATGTCAACTTAAATTTCAATTAAAAAAGACGCTTCTTTTATAAAGCGTCTCATAGAAAATAAAAATACACTTATTATAAATAAAGGAATCTCCTTCCTATAATTTGTTATGCTCATTATTATATCATTTATTGCTGGAAATGTCAATGTATTTTATTTATATTTTTGGGCATTCTTTTTGGTAGCTTTCATTGAAAAGTCAATTATCTTGCAAACTTGCTCCATATTTGCCGCTTCAACAGTATTTGTAGGAGTAAATCCTAAGTGAATGTCATCTTCCTTAAATAAGTTCCAGTTAAACAGCCCTTTATTTTTTGAAAACAGGCAAAGTATAGCACCATAATCTGAGACTCCTCTTAAAAGCCTTCCAATTCCCTGATAGAAAGTTATTTTCATAAGGTTAGTGCAGTAGCCCCAGTGCTTGGATGAAATGTTTCCACGTTCCCCAGTTTCAATCTTTGAAAACAATGCCCTTGAATACCAGCTTATTATTTGAGGGTCTGTAGGATTTGCAAACGGCAGCTTTGAAATTACAACCATTGTCATTATTTCACCCTGCATGTCAAGCCCTTCCCAGAAACCCGTGTTACCTATCACAACAGCTGGATTTTTACCGTTATGTGCCTCATGAATTATTGTAGGGAGTGCTGACATGTACTGTGAATGGACACTTCTTGACTTCATTCCTTTTGTGCACTCATAGGCGTTCTTTACGTCGTCCCTGCTTGTGCAGAGTACAAGAGTTCCGTTTGGATTGGCACTAGCTATATCTGAAAGTTCAGTTCGTAATATTTCCTTGTAGTTCTGTTCCTTGCCGCCGTATGAATTTTTTGAGGCAAGTTCGTGGCTCAAGAAAATCCATTGCCTGTTCCTCTTGTCAAAAGGAGATTCTGGAATATTGCAGCACCAAGTGTTGTCATCCTCAAGCCCAAGCTGTTCCATAAAGAACTTGTAGTTCCCGTTAGTTGTCATTGTGGCTGAGCTGTATATTATCTTCTGTGAGTCAGACTGTGCTAGAAACCTTGAATAAAGTTCAGGCGTTACGTCATTTATCTTTGTGATGTTCAGTATGTCGTCATTAAAGGATTCAAGTATTATAACATCAGGATTTTGATACTCTTCGTCAACCTCATCTCTTTTGCCTTCAAGTATTTCTATAAGCTGTTTTATATAACTTACATACTTTTTAAGATACTTTATTGTACGTGAGTGCTGAATTGCCTGAGACAGTGTCCGCTCAATCCTGTGTGCCCGTCTATAGGCTTCCTTTATAACCTCTGAGCCTGCAAAAAGGTTTTCAAGGCAAGCCATCTCCTCATCGTCAAGCTCCCTCACATCATTCATTGATTCAAAGCCATATCTTTCAAGAAGGTTTTCCTCAACAGTGTCCTTGCAGTTTTCACATAGCCCTTTTATCTTAGTGCTGCTTTTATATACGCTTATCTCATTTCTTATAGGCTGTATATTGCCTTCGTTTCTTACGGTTGCTATTGCACGCAGAAGCGAGAGAACCATGTCAGCAGTTTCACGCCTGTATATTTTTATAATTTCATTTACAGACTCCTTTTCGTCAAGCTGTGTTATTATTTCTTTGGATTTTTTCATCTCGTCTGAGAGAAGTTTAGCCATTCTTTGCGAGTTTGGCTTTCCTTTTTCAAAAGGAAGTGTTGAATCTGTAACATTATATTCCTTAAGGGAGTTCTTGTCTATCCCAAAAGTTATATTTACCGTTCCTTTGGAAGAATTTTTTTCAAAAATCTTTTTAACCATTGGAACTGTTACCATTTCAAGCATTATTGAAAAGTCTTCGACTTCCTTGCTTTTTGATATTTCACTTTTTGTAGCCTCTATATTTTTATGAAAATCAATTATGTTGAACGACTCCTCGCTGTTGTTTATAAGTTTCTGTGGCATATTATGGCATTCGTCAAATACAAACGTCTTAACGAAGTCAAGTTTCATAACCCTTGACAAAAGAAATATGTAGTCATAGTTTGTTATCATTATATTTGCATGCTCTAGCTTCCTGTGACACTTGCAGTTCTTATCATCACAAGTTTTAGGGTCTGAGTTTCTGCATGAAAGTTCAGTAAGCACTTTGTCATCAGCTACAAAGTTTCCTTTTTCATCAGTCCTGTCTAGCATGTCATAGTCAATGCTTAAAGTTTCCTGATTAATTTGAGCCTTTCTTATGTGTGCTACAGTTCTGCTTCCCACGTTGTCGTCCCGTGAGGCGTATCTATTAAAAAGAGTTGAGCATAAATAGTTTGATTTTGACTTGTATACTCCAACTTTAACACATGTCTGTGCTAAACTTGACAGCTTTTCATAAGCCTTTTCTTCTTTTGCTTTATGATTAAAATATTTTATAAGGGTAGGTATTATCACTTTATCAAGGTCAGTTGCAAGCTGCTTCTGTAGAGCCTTGTTGTTTGTAACTATACAAATATATGGCTTTTGTGTCATTTTTTCAAATTCTTCCTGAAACTTTGTCCCATACAGCTTTAACAGATAATCAAGTATTGCAATGTATGAGTAAATGAATGTCTTACCTGTTCCTGTCGGAGCTTCCATCAGAATATTCTTAATATCATCATCTTCCATTGCGTCCAGCACTTCCTTTATCACATCGTTCTGCTGGGGACGAATCTTAAATTTTGGATTAGTTTTCTCAAGAAAAGATGATTTTCCGTTAATTCCGAAAATGTCTTCTATTATTTCACGTATATTCATTTTTAATTTCTCCTTTTTTCAGTTTTTATAAAATAATTATATCATATCCCTTAATATTAGTCAAATAAAAAATAAGGCTTTTTTAGCCTTACTTTTCTTCCGCCTTTACTATTTCATCATAAAGTCTTTTTATAGCATTTATATTTTTTTCATCAGCCATATCTAGGGAAAATTTTCTCATAAGCCTTAAATTAAATAAAATTTCGTCAGGGTCTTTCATTTTCCTGTATTCAGTCAACATTATATTGTATATTTCGTTGTATTCCGCAACTTGTTCCCCGCATATCAGGTAAGGAGTATGCTTTATAAAGTTTCTTGACAGTTCCCTGTATGGCAGCCATTTTTTATTGGCAACATCTGAAACGGTATCATTTTCCTTTATTAAATATGATATTCTTTTCTTAAGGAAATTCTCGTCAGATATTATTGTCTGGCAGAAGTTCTTAAACTTGTCAGCTTTGACTGTATATGCCTTTATACTTTCCCTTGATATTAGAAATTTACCACATATATTTTCATCTGCCACTGAATATACGATTTTTACTACATCTGCACTTACATATATCGTATGTCCGTTTTCATCAATAACGTCCTTTATATCTGTTATGTGGCTTTCGGTATAGTCATAAAATTCATCCTTAATCTGATAACAGCCACTACTGTCAAGGTTATAGCAGTCTTCAAAACTTTTCTTTTCAGATTTTGTTATTTTTGCAGGAACTTTTTCCTTATATTCATTTAACATATATTTGTACATTGTATCATAAATAAGGTTTGACTTTATATCCTCAAATTCTGTATCTGTCATTATAAAATGTTCGTTCCTGAAGCGTGCAATGTTATTCATTGTCCTTTCAAGCCGTTCCATGTCCTTTAGAAGCTCGTTTATGCTCCAGCCAGTGAAGAGCCTTAGCATGTAGTCGTCAAGCTCATATCTGTCCTTAAAGTCAATTACAGTTTTCTGCTTCTCATATTCAAGCTCCTTAGCCTTTCGCTGCTCATTTAAGATAAAGGGTGTGAATATTGCCATTGGCAAAGCCTTTGTAAATGACGCTGATACAGTGCTTTGTGTTTCAGAATATTCTTCCTTTACCTTGAAGTTGTCAAAACCCTGAACACGTAAAAGAATTGACTGGCTTTCATTAAGCGACTTTTTTGCGTCATAATTTTCTATTTCTGTCATTTTATTATCATCTTCTTTCTAAAAAAGAGGCACTAACGCCTCTGTCTAATTTATTTTTTAAATTCCAGCCTTAGCTCATATTCTCCTGATACGGAATCCTTGACATCACAGTATTTTTCAATGTCAATTCTGTAATATTTTTCAAGTTTTTTAATTATGTCTTTCTGTCTTTCAGTAATCGAGTAAGCCTTAACCAGCTTTGCTGATGTCTTCTGTGTTACTGATATTGCTGAAATTAATGCTATATCCTTTAGTTCTGCCCTAATGTTGTTGTTTTTTATATACTGTGATATGGACATTATTTCAGAATATATGCTCTGCTTCCAGTTTGACAGCTTTTCATCTGGAACAGGAAGCACAAGCTCAATTTCCTTTAATCTGGCTTCGCTAATCATTTCCATTGTCTTTAGCTTCATTTTCCTTGCAACCAGCATATACGCCTTTGTGTCAAGATAGCGTGGTATGAACATTGTAAGGCTGAAATCCACTACCATAAGAAATGCAAGGATTATGGATAGTGTCTGCACAGTCCCTTTTAATGTGGGTGTCATAATCATAAGTATTACGGCAACTCCAGTAAGTACAAGGCTTATTGCTTTATGCAGGCTTCTTGCATACATCCATGTTTCCTTTGAAAAGTCGTTAAGCTCCCTGTTCTTTGTTATTTCGTATTCAATAAGGTTCATTTTAATTTCTCCTTTCCTATCTTTTTATCATGCTTTCAAGAAAGCCTTCCCCAAGTCCAAATAAAGTTTCTATCTTCTTTACCATTTTCTTGGTCGGCTTTCTAATATCAGTCTCAAAATGTATTAATACATTTTCTTCTATCTCCAGCTTTTTAGCCAGATGTTTTAAAGTCCATTTCTTTGAGTCCCTTAAAATTTTTATTTTTTTGCCGAGAGTATCTTTTGCTGACGTTGGCGTGACAATATCCTTTTTCTTGTCAGTCTTGTTCTGGTACTTGTTGGATTCCTTTATCTCCTCAATTTCGTCATTGCTCAGATAATTGCGTAAATTGAATATTGAGGATATTTCATCATCAATTATGATTTCAAAGTACTCCTTTTCAACATTCATTGTCTTTGTGTTAAGAAGCACGTCAACCTGAGAGTCATCGGAAAAGACTATCTCCTTGAATGTGTCAAGGATAACCTTGTTGTAGTTGTCAACGTCCCTTTTTATATAGTTTGTAAATCCAAGCTTTATTATTACTAGAAGCCTGCTTCCGATAACATCCCTGTTCATATATTCCTTATATATCTTTTCGCTGACAACAGCCTTGAATTTCTTAAAAGCCTCTGTCGGAACTAAGCCAAGTTTTTGCGTTGCACGCCAAGCGTTGTTCACGCTCGGTATTTTGTCATAGTAAATTTTAGTTCGGTAGACAAGCATTAAGCAGCACCCCTTTTTCAAGAGAGTAATATTTCTCAAACATTTCTATTATATCGCTTCTTATATACCTGTTTTCCGAATTTTCATACCTGTAAAGGCTCATAAAGGATATTCCAAGGTCAAGGCACACACTCTGCATTGTCTTTCCGCTTTTTTCACGTGCAGATTTTAGTATCTGTCCAGTCTTTTCATTGTTCGGATATTCAACAATCTTGCAGTACGGAAGAAATTCGTCAATGCTTTTTTCCAGCTTTTCGGCATACTTTTTCAGTATGTCATACCTTATATGCCTGTCCTTTTCCTCGTAGTACATTATCTGTATTCCCGATACTCCCATAAGCTGTCCCATCTGTGCAAGGGACATACGCCTAAGAAAACGCTCGTCTTTCAACTTTTCCCCAATAGGCTTGAGGTTCGTTATATGCTCTTTCATATATGGGTTTTCATATTGCTTGTTATACATATCACGTCCCCCTTTCTATAGTTTATTTGTATGTAAGGTATTTTTCGCATTGCTTTTCCCCTCTTAGCACATTCTGGCATATCATCTGAGTTGCAGCCTTTGACTGCTTGCTCATAACATATTTACCTTCACGTATACCATTTTTTATATTTGTGTCAACGGCAAGCATTGATAAAGTTTCCATGTCAGAACTTCCATACCTTATCCTGTTGTCGTCAACATACCCTCTTATCCTGTCCTTTACAGCAAGAACTTTAGGATAGTATTCATTTGAATAAAGGTTACGGGTTATTATAACCCTGTTACGCAAGTCGTAGTCCTTAACCTGCCCATAGTAATGATTTCCCTTGTAGGACTTTATAAAACTTTCAAAGTCACGGTTGAACTTTGATTCGTTATAGATGTCAGTTCCAAGAGACCATCCTAGTATTCCTACAAGGAACGCAAGAAGAGCGACAGGCTTCCAAGACTTGTCCCAAGGTGCTTTTTCTGAAAATATTTTTGCAACAACAGCTATAACTCCAATCAGCATGAAGCACAGCATTACAATCTTAAATATCTTGAGCGTGGGCATTAGGCTTGTTCCACGCATATATAGTTCATAAAACATTTTATGTTCCTTTCACGGAATGTCCCTTTATTAAAGTGAGACAATCCTGTCGAAGTATTTTTTTACTTTAGGGATGTATTCCCTTGTTTCCTTAATATTTTTCCAAGCGTCATTTGGAAGCCTTCCACATCCAGCGTTGTAGCACACAAGTGTCTTTACTATGCTTCTGTCATGTGAATAGTAGTCCCTCGCTAGGTGCATTACTCCGCCTTTTATATTCCCTTCAACTGAGTTGTCAACTCCAAACTCCCTTATGTTAAAGTCCATAAGCTGCATAAGTCCCATAGCTCCAGCCTTTGAGACAGTCGAGTGCTTGAAGTTGCTTTCCGTGTTCATTACTGCAAGCACAAGGTATGGGTTCATCTTGTAGTTTTTTGAGTGCCTCCATACCTTTTCAAGTATTCCGTAGATTTCTTCCTTTGTCAGCTTTGGGTTCTGAGTATGTATATAGTTTACAAGCTTATATTCTTTTTCCTTGCTTAACGAACTTCCAGAGCTTCTTGGTGATGTATGATGTGCAGAAGTTCTGTTTACCTGCACTGCACCACGGTTTTCAAATTCCGCTAAGTCATATCCATTGTATGAGCCTGTTATGTTAGCTTCCTGCTTTACATTTTTTATTCCCTTCTGTATTGCGTTTGCAGCTGTATTGGCTGCTACAGGTGACGCATTTTCTGTTTTTTCTGAAGTCTGGTTTATTCCAGCTATTGCTGCAAGACGTTCCTTCTGCGTAGGTTTTGATATTCCCCCATAAAAGCTCATGCTTCCCGTGTTTGCAAGGGCAAGGCATGACACTAGGGGGAATATTGCATATTTTTTTGCATTTTTCATTATCACATATATCACTTCCCTTTTAAGTCTATTTTAATGCTTCATCATGAATTGCGATATTATTCCTGCAAGTATTACTATTGACGGAAGTATTATGTCGCACATCATGTTAAGCTTTTTATATTCAGGATTTTTAAGTATCATCTGCTCATAGATTAGCTTTCTGTCCTTTGCGTTCATAGCTCCCATTGTAACTTCCTTTTTAAGCCTGCTTCTATAAAATATGCAAGCTCCCCAGAAAAGTCCGCTTCCATAAAGCATTATGTTAAGCACAAAGATTACCATTGCACGTGGCTTGCTAAGCCCTGTAAGATATAGGCTTATCATAAATGCAGCAAGGAATATTCCAAAGTCGGTTGCGTCAAAATTAAAGTTTGCGGCTGATAATTCCTTTATCCTTTTTTCAAGCTTTGCTCTTTCCATTTCATCGACAGGGACTCTGTATTTAATTGCGTTCTCCTTCATTGCCTGAAGTTTTCCCTCAAGCTCCTTTTTTATAGCCGTGCTTTTTTTATTAGGGAGCTTTCTTAATATGTAGGCTGCTATGGCAATTGCCATAACAATCATTATCATAAATGTTCTGAACATTCTTTAGATTCATCTCCTTTCATTAGGGGATATTAGTTCCAGTTTTCTGAAGAGCTGGTGTCTTCAGTGCTGTTCTGTGTTTCTGAGCCAGTATTTTTAGACTCTTGTGTTTCAGAAGATTTTTCTACGTCGTTTCTTGCTGGCTGGTTCTTGTAAGCGTCAGCAAATTTGATTTTGTCATTAAGCTGTATCGCATTTCTGATTGTAAAGTTTTTTGGCACAATCATTGCAAACTGCGTCCCAGTTGTGGCACATACGCTTCCTGACTCACGTGCAATCTTTGTTATTCTTGCATTTGAGTCCATAAATATAACTTCCACAGGGACTGCCAGAAGAGTTGTGTTTACACATGGTATTTTTGACTTGTCGTATGCAAACAGCACTCCGACCTCATCTGTTATAGGCAAGTCCTTGTTAAGAATCCTGTTCTGTTCAAGTGTTTCAGTTGAAATAAGCATTCTGAATTTTTTTCCCCTGAACGTAAGCGTAAGGTATGAGCCTTCGTCGTAACGCTCAACTGAGTCCTCATCAAATACTGTGTTTCTGTTAGCATTATGAGGTTTTTCTATACCGTGTATAATGCTTTCTGTTCCAGCCTCTTTTACAGCAGGTGCTGTATGTGATGATTTTGTCGCTGTCTGTGTGCATGATATTGCAATAAGACATGCTACTCCAATCATAAAATTTTTTTTCATGTTATTTCACGTCCTTTGTCCTTTTAAGATATTTGTTATAATTTTATCATATATCTTAATTTCTGTCAATAATTCATTATATGATATTGTTAAAAAGTGTTGACAAATTTGTCAATATATGGTATAATAGGTATTATAGAAAATAATTATGAATGGAGCTGATTTATTATGTTTTTTGACAATTCTAAAGGAGAAAGCATTGTATTAGTTAAGGATAAGTTTGTGGATAATGACAGTTCAGCATATATGTCTAAAATCGAAGGAAAATCAGGACATATATGTATCACATTTGAAAAGAAGTCTCAAGCGGAAGATTTTATTAAAGATAATCTTGACGCTGTTACGGTTTCTGATATTTATAAGTCTTTTATTGCTGTTGCTAGGAAAGGTTTTGTTACAGACATTGTAATTGAGGATGATAATGCCTCGTTTACACCTGAATATTTTTTAATTGCGTTTGCTGTCGGAACTTCAAAATATGTAAATGTTCCACTTGGAATTGAAATGTCAGGTTCACGCTTTAAGATTAATGGCAAAGGTAAAATGCGTGCCACAAGAGTGATGAAGCAGATTAAGAAATGGTTCTATACTATGTACGAGGAAGACTTGGATGTTAATATTCCTGATTTCTGGAAACTTGTGCAGATTATGTTTATTCCGTTTTACAGAAAGGCTGTTAAAAAATAAATTAATAACTTTACAAAAAATAATAATTATGGTATAATAAGGTATCATTGTTATTCGTCTATATAAACGTCAGTGAATTTTTTTTCTGGCGTTTATTTTATAAATATTCTAAATTTAAGAAAGGGGAGACGGCATGAAGATTAACAGGAATCTGGCAGGATTTGGAATAATAGCCGTAATTGTAATACTCTTTGCGGTATTTGTGTTTGGACGCAGAAATGCTGACCCTGAAATCACAAAGGAACGCACCGAGAACTTAAGCGTTGAACTTTATAAGCTAGCAAAGCCTGAAACGGAAACAGTAAAAGGCTTTAAGAAAAGACTTAGTGAATTATCGGACAATTATTCCAAGTCTGACGTGGAAACTGCCAGAAAGTTTATAAAAGAGCATGGAAAAGACTTTACTGAGAGCTTTGAAGACTGTGATGACTGTGTAATATCCGTTGAAATTGATGAGCTTACAGCACTTGATGAAAACAGTTATGATATTCATATAAGACTTGTAAATACTCACGACGACATGGTTAAGTCAGAGCTTCCTGTAAGGCTTTTAGTAAAGTATGGAACAAATGGAATATCTGTATTAACTCAGGCTGATGACAGCCCTGAATATGTTAAGTAATAAGTAATTTATATGAAAGGACAGGTTATTATGGAAAAAGATAAATCAGTAAAAATTGTAGAAATGTCATTTTATCTAATTTTTAGGGAAATCTGGGAAAAGGTTAAGGATGAGCTTTTGTCTCTTCCTGACAGTAAGCCAGTTTCCCTTCCAGAATTTCTATGGAATCAGGACAAGGGGATTTCCAGCAGGGACGAGCTTCAGAACCTTATCGGGCGGAATACTGGCTACAGATTGTCAGTTGAGCAGTTTGCTAAAGTTCAGGAAGATATAACTGGATTTACGGTTAATGAAAAAGAATTTGTAAACGATGATGGAAGTGTGAACTGGAAAAAATATGGAGATACGTTAATTGATATAATTTTTGAGTATGTTTATGGAATAGTAAACTACACTGAAGACAGCCTTATGCCAAGTGCACTTTATTCAATCGTGAATTACAAAAGCTGTAACATAAATGTCGCAAAAATTAGAAATGATATGAAAAGGTGTCCGTAGAAATACGGACTTTTTTATTAGCATAATTTTTACACTACGTGATATAATTATATTATCTAAAATTAAATATAAAGGATGTGGTATATATGGATATTTCAAAAAAAGTTATGGAAAAGGTTACTTTCAGGGGAGCTCCCGTAGGAGATTATATTCAGAATGACAAGACTGAGTATGTTGAGTCTGACATGGGATTTTCAATACGGAACAGCAAGATTAATCCTAAAATGCAGGATGTAAATGTTACAGTTGGAAGCCGTGCCATATATCTTGACACAGTCCAGTCTGATTCCCCGCAGTCATTTTCCGTTATGGTGAATGTATTTGAGCCTAACGATAAGATTACAAAGGAGCTTGGGGACAAGGTTTTAAATGATGTTTCAAATATGGACTTTTCAAAAGGGGCTGGACTTAACAGCCTTTGTGAGAAGCTTAGCGAGAGCCTTAAGGACGAGCGTGTTACAAACCTTAACATATCAATGGACGGAGTTCCAAAAAAGGCTCTTGAAAATAATATTGACAGCCTTCTTTCAAATGTAAAGGCGTTCAATCCTATGAAGTTTGACTTGGAAATCAATGCGAACAGCGACAATTCAAAGTATGAAAAGTGCACAATTCAGGGACGGAACATGGGACGTGAAGATGAGGATGTAAAGGTTGTTTATGAAAATGGCTCATTTGACAGGTATATTCCGTCAAGCAACCCTGTAATGAAGAGCGTGCTTGATACATTTAACGGAAAGAATGATGGTTCTGACAATGCTCAAAAGCAAATGGAACGTGCAATGGATATGTAGTTTGTAAAAATTTTTTGTAAAATAAAAAAGATGTTTTTTATAACATCTTTTTTTATAGTCTTATATTTCTTCTTATTAATATTAAATAGTAATTGTTAATAGTCCGTGTTTTATTAATAACTGCACAGATATAAAAATTATGCCTTCTATTGATAAATAGGCTATACAGTTTTTCATTTGAACTATTAATTCTGAATTGTCTGCTGATTCTATTTTTAAAAGACATCCTCTTAGAATTACTGTAGCAAGAGCTATCATAATATACCATATTGAAATCTCAAGTGCCATCAATACAGCAGCTTTATTTAATATATCGTGATATATTAAGTATGAATAGGTGAAAGTTCCTATCAAGGCAAATGTAGCCAAGTATACTATGGTGTTTCCAAAAAGAAGAAACATTTTATCCTCATTATCTCTTAAAATTAAAAATTTTTCAAACTTTTTATACAGTTCATCAGCCTTTTTACAGTATAAGATAACTAGCAGTGATGTAATACATGCCACAGCATATAATATCCACGCAATAGATGTTGTAATTAATAATACAAGATTCATTTTAATTTCTCCTTTTCATTGTTTAATTTTTTCGTGTTATGTTAAATTTTTTACACGCTTCCTGAATATTGTAGTATTTTTTCATTCTTTCACTTCCATTTCTATATATTCAAAGTCATCAGATTCAACAAGTCTGATTAACTTATTTACAAACTGTACAGACAGAAGTTCCTGAATTTCCTTGCCAACAGTATAAAAGTCGTCACGTATATTTTCTATTTTTAAATGTGGGTAATCCTTTTTAATGTCTTCCTGCTTAACAGGTGCGTGAAAGCTGCCCTGTGGCATTTCATAGTATATAAAATATAAATATTTTGTTTCGCCGTACCAGCCTTCAGTTTTTTGTTTATGTATAAGTTTAGGCTTTAAAAACTTTTTTATAAGAAAATCCTTCTGTCTATAATATTCATTCATCTTGTTTGCATAGCTCCAGTAATATCTGCTCCAGCTATACTGGTTTTTCATATCCCTGTTATTCTTTGCTCTCTTGTTCAGTGAAAAAATGCTGTCATACAGCATATCTGATGTTATAATTTTATTTTTAAGGTTTTTAGTGTATTCAGTGCTTGTTTTCATGGTTTATCCTTTTTTTAGCTTGTTCATATATTCTTTAATTGAAATGCAGTTTTTCACGGGTTCTGTTACAGCAACTACATTTGATTTTGACTTATGAAATACTAAGTCCGCTGGATTTAACTCGCCTTTTATCTGGCACACTTTCGTTCCAGTCTTTTTCTCAAATTCTGCCCTGAGTTCAGTTACCATTCTTGAAAGGTTTGCTGTCACTTTGTCATCGGTCTTTTTAATATTTCCTTTGCTCCAGTGGTTAAGCACAAGCTCTGAGTCGCAGTATATCGTATTATATCTCTTGCCTTTTTCATGTTTTTTCCCTGCTATTTCCAATGCTATATAGAATGCAAGGAGTTCTCCGAAGTTGTTTGTCCTGTGAATTATTGTAAGAGTTCCTTCATCAGTTAGCTTTGAGTTCTGTATGTCAAGCTGTTTTGCAAGCGATTTAAAGTCATACCCTTTCAAAAGAGACGTTCCGTTCGAGTTTACAACTCTTATTTTTGTTACTCCGTTTCCGCCAGTCCCGCTGTCGCAATATACGGCTTTATTGTCAAGAAGCACGTATGACTTCTGTATTTCTCCGTCTGAGTTTATGAACTCCTTTGCTTCCTTTTCTGTCTTAAATTTCTTAAACTTCGCATTTGATATTCCAGCTACTTTTTTCTGACATTTTTCCCAGCTGTCTGTTATTCCTTTTTCACCTTTTATAATATATCCGTAAAACATAATTTATTCTCCCTTTAATTTTTTATTTGCATAATTTATTTTCTATAAAGAATCCGTATTTCTCATTTGTTACTTTGTACTGGTCGTTTCCAAACATTACATAGTTTGTCCCGTCTGCCTGATAAGTCTTAGTAGGCGGTATAGTTTTACATTTTTCGTATGCAATAGCTGTTGTTTCCTGTAATTCTTTATCATTTTTTCTATCCGTGGGTACGCTAAAATCCAATGCTATTCCAAGCATTAATACAATTATCATATATTGTACAATTATCATATATTGGTGTCCGTCTTCCATTTTATTTCTCCTTTCTTTTTAGTTTTTATTATTTACATTTTTCATTTACTTTAAAACGTATATATGATTCATCTGTCACTTTGTACTGTTCACTTCCAAATATTACATAATTTGTACCATTTTTCCGATAAATTTCTGTAGGAGGCATTGTTTTACATTTATTATATGCCTTGTGTATAGTTTCCTTCAATTTCTGGTCTTTTAATATACTTGTTATACCCGCTGCCGCTAGACAAAACAGTAATATAATTAATATATGTTCTTGTATTTTTCTAGTATTATAATTTTTCATTTCTAACTACCTGCACTTTTCATTTACAGTGAACAATCCATAGTTTTCATCTGTAACCTGATAGACTTTCCTGTCTATCACGACAAAATTTTTCCCGTTAGCCTGATAAGTCTTTGACGGTGCTGTGATTTTACACATCTCGATTATTTTCTTTTTATAGCCTTCCGTTAAATAATCTTGTGACGTATCAATAAACTGCTCTTTATTTTTATTATTTTTTTCAGACTGTATGTTATTATTTTCAGTTTTATTTTTATCGTTTATCTTATTTCTAGTCTGATTAATCAATATAGCTATTATTGATAGTATAACTACTATAACAAGTGCGACGATTACGTTGTCGTTATATTTTTTTTCTGTACTTGCCATAAGTTTATTCCTTTCTATATTATTATAATATTGACTATTTATTTTTATCGCTTTCGTTTTCACTCTCCGCTGAATAACAGATAACTCCTGTCATTATGAAAAGGGCTGAACATACTAACAACCATAAGCCTTTCAAATCATATCCAGCAAAGTCTACTGCCATCTGTGAAACAGTTCCTGCCAGAAGTGAAACAAGAAATATTCTTGGAACTTTTTCTATTATAAAATTTTTCATAAATTAATCACATCCTTTCATTTTATGATTATTATATCATACATCTTAAAATAAATCAATTGCAAATTAAAAGACAGGAAAATTAATTTCCTGTCAAGTTTTAAAAATTAAGCTCCAAATATATTTGTTTAGATATATCTGTATAGCCATTTAATTTAGATATGTTTTCTGTAAAATATATTTCACAGTCTTTCCAGTAAGTTATAAGTTCCGTTTTAAAGTCAAGATTTTTTCTGTATTCAAAATATGTACAGCTTTCGTCTGCCCATTCAAGAAGAGCTGACGCTCCAAAGTCTCCGCCACCCTGTGCTTCTGAACTTGCTCTTGTCAGAAGTGCTATTGGAGATATAACTAGATTGTTATTATCAAATTGTGAAATGTCTATATACTGCTTTCGATTATCACAGACAATATATCCATTTTTAATATATTTTTTCTTTTTAAGCTCTTTTCTTACAAATTCTGACAGTTCCTCTTTATCAAAAGAAGTCTTGGCAAAAGGATTAAGATTTATATTTACTTTCTGTTTAAAGTTATTATCATCCTTGTCATAGTCATTTGCTGTATTTACTGTTACAGGTGTTCCAATCATCTGAATTATCTTGTAAAGAATCTGTGTCATATCGCTTCTGTGATAAAATCCTTCCTGAAATTTAGCTCTTCCAAAATCATAATTTCTTAAATGAAGTCCTCTGTTTATAGTGTGTGGCATAAGTTCCAGTTCATTCTCGTTGTTAATAAGTTGATAGGCATAATAAGCTCCCATTTTAATTCTCCTTGTATTCATTTATTACACCCATCATTCTTTGACAAAGCTCGTCAAATGAAATACTATAATTTCTTGCAAATCCTTGCGGTGCTGCAAGTTTTATAACTGGTGTGATTTTCCCAGTTTCTGTGTCAACGTTTATTATAAAAGCGTTCATCTTCTTGAATCTTATATTATGAAACTTAATTTTTAAGTTTTCCCCTAAATCCTCAATTTCAAAATTATGGTCTCCCATAAATAAAGGGTCTGCCATGTTCTTTCTGACAGTCTTCAAAAATTCTGTTAGTCGCTTCTTTAATTTTTTAATATCCATAATTTTTTATCCTTTCTTAATTTTTAATATACTCCAGTGCCTTATCTATATCTTTTACATTATCTTTTACGTCATTTCCATAAACAGAACTAAATACTTTGTTAAAAGTATACCTGTTCACTTCATTATTTTTACAGAACTCAGTGTCGTCCTGCGAATAGTAGAACTCACAGAAATCAAACAGCTTTTGCCCTTTAAGATAAAATTCTTTTGCGTTTACATTTTCTCCCAGTATTTTCTTGACAAGTCTTGTCTGAGACTTTGTTTCTTCTATTTCAGCAACTCTGTCGTTAAATTGCTGCCATTTTTCAGAATATTCCCTTTGTTTTTCTTCATATTCACTAAATTTAACGCCTGTCCAGCAGAATATTATAATTACTGTTGAAATAATAATACCTGAAAAAATCGTCTTACTTTTATCTGTCAATTCAGATAACTGTATTAAAAATATTACAATTGCAAAAATAAATAATAATATAACACAAATTGTACCTATATTATATGATGTAAAAAATGTCTTTTTTAACGGCTCTATCTTTTCAGGAATATTTATATCCTGTGTAACGGCGGATGTAAGCCTAGTAAATACTGCATAATAATCTGTCATTGAAATTTCCTCTTTTCTTTTATTTTGCTAGTGTTGCAATAATGTCTACAATTAGAACTGCTATAAATATAACTCCTATAGAAAAAGTTGTGATAAAAAATAGTGGTATTGCTGGAGAATCATATCCATTTCTGCTTCCATATTCATCAATTATGTCATTAATTACCCACATTGAAAGTATAGTAATAACAATAAATACAATATTCAACATAATTCCAGAAGCGTGTCCTGAAAATTTTTCAGGAACTTTTGATAAAAAAGATAAAATTTTTTCACTTATCATAAAAGTTTTTCTCCTTTCTTTCAATTATATAATTAGATTATACCATATTATTTAATATAAATCAATTAATTTTATGAGAAATTTCAGACAATAAAAAACGGCACTTTTTCGCCGTTTTAATATAAATTATTACTGAATTGCAAATGTTTCAATCCGTTTTCCTGTCATTGCGTCCTCTAGGATGTAGTCGCCGCTCTTTCTGTCGTAGCCTTTAAGAACTGCTATTTCCTTAACCATTGGACGCTCATGGGTAACTGGGTTTATTCCTACGTTTATAATCATGTCAACTGCTGTGCTGATAAGCCGCCAGTATTCCCCGCTAAGAACTTCTGAGAGGTACTGCTCAAGCTTAAGTATTGTTGAGTACGCATTGTTTGCGTGAATTGAAGTGATTCCCCCGTTATGCCCTGAGTTCATCGCCTTTAGGAACTCAAGAGTCACTTCTCCTGTACGGATTTCCCCTATCATCATTCTGTCTGGGGAAAGTCTCATGCACTGCTGCAAAAGCTCAATAGGCTTTATGTACCTGTTGGAGATAAGCCTTGTCCAGATTTTGCTTGAAAGCATTAGCTCAGGCGTGTCCTCAATACTTATAATCTTGTCTCCTGAATCTTTAAGTACTGTCATGAATGAGTTTATGGACGTAGTCTTTCCTGATGATGTCCCCCCTGAAAATAGGATGTTCTTTTTGTCCATTATCTGCTTTGCGATAAAGTCAACCTGCTCCTTTGTCATTATGTTCCTGTCAATGTATTGCGACAGAGGTATTACAATTCCGCTTGGCTTACGTATTGAAAATGTATTTTTATATTGAACGCAGTCATACATCAGTGCGGAAAAACGCATTCCGTTAGGTGTAACCCCGTCTATTTTTGGCTTTTCCCTTGTTATTGTATGTCCATTGAACCTTGATACAAGTTTAATTATCTTTGTTGAGTCCGTATTTGAGAGCTTTATTCCAGTATTTATACGTTCAGGCTGCCCAAATTCCTCAACCCATATAAATCCATCCTGCTCAAGAGAAATTTCAATTACCCCCTTCTTGTTCATATATGCAATGATGTCCTGCCCAAATGACTTCATTGTAAAAGCCTTTGCTTCCTCATCCAGTATAAACTCCTTCTGGTCTGGGGTAAGGTAGTTAAAAATTTTGTCGTTCTTGTCAATCTTTAAAAGCTGCTCTTCAGTAAGGTTTGCAATAACACTCTTGTCAAAGGTTACTTCCGATGTCGCCATCTTTATTGTGTCTTCTACCGAACTGTTTACGATGTCGTCCATTGACAGGCTGTCTATGTCGCCTTTTGCAAACGCTTCCTGCTTCTGCTCAGAGTGCATTTCCTCGACTTCTTCCATAATGCTGTTGAAGCTGTCATCGTCCATTTTCTGTAAAAGATTTTCCTCTTGGGTGTCATCATTACTGCTGTCTTCTGAACCCTCTTCATTGAAGCTTAGTGAATCAAGGCTGTTATCATCTGAATCAGAACTGCTGCCCACTTCTTTTTCTGAATTATCTTTACTTGACATGCTTTCGTCAAGTATGTCTGATATGTCAATATCGTCAAATATATTGCTAGTTCCCATGTTGTCCCCTTTCATATAAAATATTTAGGTCTAGTCTTACCTTAATAAAAAGAGGGATTTAATCCCCCTTTTTTCTTATAACACTCACTTATCAGTCAAGCCTTGCAAGACTGTCAAGAGTCCTCATCATCGAGAATGTAAGGAGCTTGAATATGACAAGCGAGAAAAGCACAACTGCCGCACACCACATCGCCTTTAGCATTAACATTGGGTCAAAGTCCGTGTAGCCTTCTGGTATCTTAATGCTTTCCACAACCTTATGTATTACACTCCACAGAAGATTATAGAGCCAGTATACAGTTATGTACTTTATAAATACAGCAACTATGGTTTTAAGAGGATTCATAAGCTTTCCGCCAAATGCGTTCACCATTCCTATTATAAAGAACATTGCTGAAAACGCAACCATTATAATTACGTTCATTGTTTCAGTTAGAAGCTCCCCAACAATAACTATCGCTGAAATTGACAGTATCATAAGAGCTATCGTGTATGGTATCGCAAATGCCATAAATCCAAGAAACTCTGCCACATTTCCGTTAGTTATCATTGCAAAAGGGGCTTCCCATAAATATGTCAAGTTTCTTGTAATAACAGCCAGTATTGTTGAAATCATTGAGTTTTCGTCTGCCCCCACTCCAGCAATTTCATTTGCCAGAGTTCCTGTAATCATTTCTGTAATCTGCATAGATAAATTTATTCCGCCGAACCAGTTTGTTACAAGAAAGTATATACATCCATACTTTAAGAACTTCTGTATGCTCACCATCACAACTTCCCTCGGTCTGCTCCTTGCAAGTCCCACATAGGCAATCGCATAGTCAAGAACCGCAAGGCTTGCAAGAAGAGGCATGCAGGAGTCAATAAAGTCTGACATCCCTTTTGACACAGCACCTACAAGAAATCTTATAAGTGCCGTTACATCAAGTGTAGTCCCGTCTGGGCTTTCAACAATGTAGTTCTGTGCTGAAAACGATGTCATTGCCATAATGAAAAGCGATATGATAACCGCTTTTAATATAAAATTCTTTCTGATGGTACTTCTGCTTTTCATTTTCCCACCTACACTTTCTTAATGTCCTTCATGTTCTTTTTAATGCTTCCAGCCTTCTTGTCAGCCTTTGCTATCTGTTTCTGAACCTTAGTGCTCTTAAGGTTTACATTGTGCTTAGTTTCCATTTTTGTTTCAATTTTTCCAAGCTCTTCCCTTAACTGCTCTTTCTTGGTGTCTGAAAGGTTTGCTGAATTTGTCTTAAGCTCCCTTTTAATTTCAGTATATCTTTCAATTGACTTGTTGTCTTCAGCAGTAAATGGAACGCTTGAATTTGAAGCAATGTTTGAATAGTTTGCTGTCTGCACCGTCTGAACGTTTGAAATATTCTTAACAACACTTCTGAACTGCTGCTGGTCTCCAGTAAAGTTTTTTCTTTCCTCAACAAGCGTCTGAGTAGCTTCGTGAAGCTGTGTCATAGCAGCCTGATTTTGAGGGTCTTGTGACAGAACTTCCTGAGCCTGCTGAATATTAAATGTTGCAGTCTGTATGTTTTCAACACTTACATTCTGCATTTCAGGCATTGATGTTACAGCGTCTATATTACGAAGAGTGTTAAATGAATTATCAACCTTTGCAGTTACTGAATGTGACATTGCCTGCTTGCTTACCATGACTCTTCCTGAAGCTGTTACTTTTGCCCCTTTTGTATCATCAGCTGAGTTCTGGATTTTAATCATTTGTACTTCCTGCCCCTTGTTATTACGAACTGTAAAGACTTTCTTTCCAGATGTGTCTTCTCCAGCAAGAACCTGTCTTGCAACTTCTCCAGTCTTTTCATTTACAAAAGCGACAGCACCTTGGTTTCCGACATACTGCTGTGTATTTTTCCAATTTCCATTTTTACTTACATTTACTTTTCCATCTTCTCCTACTTCAGAGAACTTGTCTGTGGCATTTGTCTTAACTCCGTTCATATCGTCAACTCCGCCACCTTGGAAAGCTCTGTCTCCATCCTGTGTCAAGTCGTTTGCATGAACATCATCTGAGTCCTTAGAAATTTCCATTCCCATTGCCTTAGCGTAATCCTCTTCCTCTTTCTTGTCCATTCCAGCTGTAGGGTCGATTCCTTGAGCTTCCATTCTTTCCTTGACGCTGTTAAGAACTGCCTTGGAACGTGCAGTTCCCTGCCTTGCGTTATAAAGGTTTCTGCTTATTGCTTCCCTTGCTTCAGCCATGCTCCGTTGTCCACCGCCAACCATTATTGCATTTTCTGCAACTGAGGCGATTCCCTGAATGACAGCCTTACGTTTTTCCTTCTTGGCGTTGCTTATAGCCTTACGCTGTCTTGCACCAAGCACGCCCTTATTATTACGGTAGGCGTTTCTTGCGTTACGAAGCCTGTCAACAACTCCGCCACCTTCTTTTGAGAACATCGCCTTGGCTGCGTCCTTAGCTCCGCTAAATGGGGCAATTGCGTCCTTACCTTTGTTTAAGACTTTCTTACCTGCCTGCTTACCTAGGGACTTGACAAATCCCCCGAATCCTCCGCCAGCACCAGCTGCCGTTTTCAATGCACCTATCACTCCAGCTCCACCTACGGCAAGGGCTGCTGTTGTTGTTACAACGCTCACAGCCTGCTTAGCCATTGAAGTGATAAATCCTGAACCTGTTGCAGCTCCACCGCCACCAGTCATTAATGACGAAGCCTGTGCTGGTGCTATTGAACACATGTAGCTCATTATTGCAACAATTCCACAGTATATGAATATTGAAGCTGGCTTCTGTCCGTCTGAAAGAAGTCCTGCCTGCTCTTCAGTAACCTGAACTGTTATTCCAATAAATGCAACTATAAGCATTATCTTAAGTCCGCCTGCAAGTATGTGGTTAAACGCTTTCATTCCAAAGCTCTGTGTCTTGTCCCATAACAGGAATATGATGTATATTCCGCTAAGTCCGCCTAAAAGGTCATATTCTATTATTGCAACCAGAAAATCACAAAGAACCTTGATACACACAATAAGAAGCAGAACTCCAGTTAAAATGAACATCATTTTCCATACCAGATTTATCTGCTCATCTGTAACAAATCCCATAACCTTGAACGGTGCGAGAATTATGTAATTTGCGATGTCCCCTGTGGAGACTTTGTCAGCATTTGCAAACTTCCCGTCCCCGAATTTCATACCTGCGTGCATAAAGAAAGTCTTTATGTCCTGAGTCAAGTTCCACCAGTTGTCTCCCTGTAGAAGCCATGCAACAAATCCAAACTTAAGTGCATTTGCAAAAATTCCTTGAGGAATCTGGCTTATGCCTTTCTGTGATACAAGCGGAAGCACTGTAAGCGTCACCTGAAGCGTTGCTATTCCAACAAGAAGTACGCTCACAGTTCCAAGTATTGATGTCACTGCTTTCTTTATTGACTTTGAAAGTTCAGTCTCAATCTGGTTTACAGTATTTACAAAAAGGTTTGCTGACTCCTTTCCGTTTTCTCCAGCCGCAACTGTCTTTTCAATGTCTTCCTGTTTTGGAAGATTTCCTTTCTGTGCATTTTCAATCTGGGAGTCCGTTGCACCTTTTTCCTTAGCCGCCTTCTTGTCAGCTTCTGTCGCCTTGTCCCCTTTATTCTTGATATTTTCCAATGCCGTATATATCTCTTTTGCTTTAGCCTTCTGCTGTGCTGGGTCTAAAACTTTTGCATTTGTGTTCTGTTCCTGCTTTTGAGGCGGCTGTGGGGGGTCAGCATATATTACGCCAGTTCCCACAAACATCGACAAAATCATAACTAGGACAGCAAGCCTTATATTATTAATGCTCTTTTTTACATTCACGCTGTTTCTCCTTTCCTTACTTTACATTTATACGCCCTCTCATGCTTGGCGGTATCTTGTCAGGATTCTTCCTGAAGTACTCTTCCCTGACTTTCTTATAGTTTGTAGGGGCTTTCCTTTGTGCCATCCTGTCTATTGCACGCATGTCCTTTTCAGCCTTTTCAGCAAGCTGTTTCTGCTTAGCCTTTGATATTTTTTCCTCAGCCATAGCCTGAGCCTTTTCAAGCATTTTGTCAGTCTTTGCTGAAGCGTATGCTGTTTCAAGGTCAGCTGTTGTCTGGTTTATCCCCTGCACCGCCTCAACGGCAAGCTGTACCGCCTGTGTAGGGCTTTCAACTCTTCCAAGGTTGTCCATTATTGCACTTAGCCTGTCCCCTGTCGTCTTAACGTTTGTCATTATGTCGTTACCCTCAATTGCACGGTCTAGCTTCTGGTTGGCACGGTCAAGCCCAGCCTTGTACTGCTCAGCAAGTGCGGCTGAAAGTTTTGTCGTTGAGTACCCTTCAATCTTTGCTGACATTACGCTTTCAATGCTTGCAACGTTTTTAATGCTTTGAGTCAGGTTGTCAAGCGTACGCCCCATTCTTTTGAATCTTTCAGGGTCTTTTTTCCAGAGTGCCCTCAGCTGGTCGTCCTTAAATGTTGCAAGCCTTTTCAGCTGAGCCTCAAGGGTAAGGTTCTGGTTTACCCATGTGTCAAACTGCTTTTTTCTTTTCTGTGCTTCATCAAGGTATCTCTTGTACTGGGTAAATTCAGTAGCTCCTGCCACCGAATGCCCAGAAATCATAGAAGTGTTTAATGACAGCACTAAAACTGGTATTAATATTGCTTTCTTTAACATTATTTTTCACTTCCTTTTACTATTTTTTAACTTTCTTTACTATTTTTTAACTTTCTTTACTATTGGAGATTTCTTGTATGCAGGGCTGTACTGTCCACCGTTGTACGTAAATCCAGTAACATTCTTCCTTACAGCAGGAGCTTTAAGCTTCTTGTTAGTCTTTGCCTGACGTTCTTCAATCCCCTTCACGCTTCCAGCCCAGCCAGCCTGCTCCAATGCAACTTTATGGTCTCTCTGTTTCTTAATATAGTATTCAGCCTGTTTCTGAGCCTTGTCCTCAAGGTCATTCTGCACAAGCATTTGTGTCATACGTGAAAGTGCCGTATTTACTGACACGAACTTATGAGTAAGAACCTGAAGCCCAGTCTGCACGTTTGTTATGGACTTGACTTCCTGCTTCTGCTTTTCAGGAGTCAGTTCCTTTGCTTCCTTTTCAAGAGTCTTCTGGTACTGGTCTAGTGCTTCCATGTTGTTTCTTATGATACTGTTAGTCATAGTCATTGTATCATCTAACGTCTTAACAAGGTTTCTAGGATTGTAGTCATAGTTCTTCATCCTGTCAGTCATGTTACGGATGTTCTTTGCACCGTTCTTGTACTTGTTTATAAGGTTCTTGTAGTCCCCCACAATTCTTGTGTACTGGCTCTTGTACTGATTGAATGTAGCCTCTGGAAGCGACACAAGCTCCATAAGCTGAGCCTCTTTCTGCTTAATTGCAGTTTCAAGCTGCTGTACCTGCTGAAGAGTCTGCTGTGCAGTTTCAGAAAGTATAAGAAGCTGTGTAGCTTCTGTCGCTATCACTGCGTATGAGTTCTGATGTACCCCAGCGACTGCTGCAATGAATACTCCAGCCGCAAAAATATGTCTTTTTATATTTTTTGAAAATTTTATCTTTCTCATTCTTATCAAATCCTTTCGCATTTAATCATATTATATCCTGTATTATAGCACATTTTTCAAAAGTTTGTACCTATATATTTAACCAAAGTCCACTGTTTTGAAAAATATGCCTTACAGTACGTTAAATAAAAATTTTATCCAGCATTTTTTTCATCCTGTTTTTCCTTGTATCTCATAAGGATATGCTCAACTGAGCTTATGTCTCTTTCAGTAAGCGGGAGCACTCCATTCTTTGGATTTTCCATGTCGTATTTTACAAGGAACTTAAGCCACGCAACGTTTATTGAGAATACGTCGTCCTTAAACTTTTCCTTGAACTTCTTTATTACTGCCAGAAACTGTGCATTAAGCCTACCTACGTATGCAAGCTCAAGCGGAGTAAGCTTAAGCTGGAACAGTATTGAACCGCTCCCTTTTCCTGCCTCGTTGTCGGAAGCCTTGTAGAAGTACTCCTGTTTTGCCTTTGCTCCAGCAATTCTTGCAATTTCCTTGATGTTAAGGTTCATTTTCTGGTAAAGCTCCTTGTCCATTGAGAGAGCCTTGTCGTTTGCAAGGTATATGTGAGTAAAGCATTGTGACAGTATTACGTGCCCTATATCTGACTTAACTATGTCGTCAAGCTCCTGTGTAGCGAATACACAGCTTGTATTCTTTTTACGGAACGTTTTAAGTGCGTTCATCATAAATGCTGACATTGTAGGGTCTTTCAGGAACAGCCAGCACTCGTCAAAGAACAGGTATACAGGCACTCCGCTTGCAATAAGCTCTGTCTCAATCTTGTGTATCAGGAAGTTAAGCACAGGCATAAGTATCTTTTCATCCTTCATTATCTTTTCCATCTCGAATGTCAGGAACTGGCTTTCATTGATAGTTGTTGCACTTCCGTCAAGGTATGCTCCGTATGAGCCAGCGTTTGTGTAAATCTGAAGTGCTTCTGCAAGCTCTGGGCTTTGGGACTCAAGATACAGAACAAAGTTTGTAAGAGTCCTGTCCTTTTTATCTGGCGTTGCAGCAAGTGACTTAAGTGCGTCCCTTATATATGTGTTTGTACGTACTCCAAGAAGTTTTGGCTCTTGCATACGTATAAGCATTTCTATAAAGTTTGTAGCCCAGTTCATGCTTTCGCTGTTTGAAGGGTCAACATCTCCCAATGGTTGCAATGAAATCCTTGAAGTTCCAAACTCGTATACAGTTCCGCCTGAGCAGATGTTAAGAGGTATTGATGAGCCACCAACGTCAAAGTATATAATCTTAGCACCTTTGTATTTCATTGCCTGCATTGCTGTAGTTCCTAGGAATGTGGACTTACCACCACCAGTACGTCCGACACATAGCATGTGTCCAACGTCGCCTACGTGGTTGTTAAAGTCGAAAAGGTCATACATTGAACGTGTCACAAGAAGGCTTTCCTCAAACTTTCCGTCATTTGAGAAGTGCGGGTGAATCCTTTTCCCCTGAAGCCTGTCCGATAAAGGCATTATTGATACGTAGTTGTCACTTGTTATCGTAGTTTTTCTTAAGTTTTCGCTCATATTTCCAACTACACATCCTGCAAGCGAGTCAAGAGTATTGGTATTGTCCTCCATCGCAACGAATCCGTTTGCGTCAATAATGTTCTTAATCTGTATCACGTGCTCCCTTAATGTGTCACGATTGTAGTCCTCAATTATTATATTGAACGTATGGTAGCCGAATGAAAATGCGTCTTCCTGAACTTCGGACACCAGTGCGTCAGCTTCGTCCATCTTGTCCTTAGCCTTCTGGTTTATGTTCAGGTCAGGTCCTTTTCCAGATGACAGAACCGAACTCATAATCTGCTTCTTGTCCTTAAGCTTTGCGGAATGGTATGTCCTAGCTCTTTTTAACGCACGTATTGACTCGTCCTTTCCAAGAGGTATGTATCTATGTATCATCCTGTATTCAAACGGCAGGTCTTCAAGCCTTCTGAAAACACGTGTCTCAATTTCCTCTGGATAAGCCTTTACTGTAAGTATCTTGACATATTTTCCGTTTAATTTAAGTATAGCCTCGTTCTGCGGCTGTATTGTAATTAAATAGTCGTCAATTCTTTCAACAAGGGGTATTGTCCTGAACTCCCTGTCCTTTTGAAGCCCGTTTATGTTGTTATAAAGGTACTTCATCATTTCGTTCCTGTTAAGCCTTCTGCACTCAATAAGCTGCTCCTCGTATGCGGACATTACAGTCATTACCTGATTGTTAAAGTCTGAAATCTGCTGGCTGAACCACCTATTGAATATCTCTTCCTTGCTTGCCAGCTTCTTTTCGCTTGTAACTTCTGGGCTGAAAAGGTCTTTTATGAACTTGAACCTTTCATTTGGCGGACAATATGATATTGTTATGTACTGCTCCGTCTTGTAGAATGTCTCCCCAGTGTTAATGATATTAAATCTTTCCCTTGTCGCAATCTGTGTTGGAATCGGAGCGTCAGGTCTGTCAACAAATTCTCTTTTAGACAGCTTTTTTCTTTGAGTTTCGTAATGAAGGCAGTAGCCGTTTGGAAGTCTTTTCATTATCCCTTTTATCATATTCACTTTCGAGTTTATCTCAAAGTTTTCGTAGTAGTCCAAGTCATAGTTTGTTATCTTGAATGTTGTAAGAAATCCGTCATACTTTGTAAGCACCAAATTCTCAGCAATGAAGCAGTCTATCGGAACGTAGTACTTGTACTGCTTTTCATATACTAGAAGGCTTTTGATGTCCTTTATCTGCGGAAGCACCTGCTCATTTTTCCATTTTACAAATGCGTCCGCTATCTTGCTAAAAAATTTGCCAAACATGTCCGTCCCAGCTTCCTTTTTCTTAGCTGTGTTCTTCTTTATGTTCCTGCTTACTTTCTTTTTAGTGTTCTGAGCCATTTTCTCCCCTTTCCTCAATTTCACGGTTAAACCTGTTTATAACATTATGAACAGTCTTTGCAGTCACGCTGTACTTAACCGCAATATCCTTTATTTTCATCTTTTGCTTTCTGTCAATTATTATATGCTCACGTTCCCTGTCTGTAAGCCATCTTACTTTCTTTACAGGTTCTTTAAGCATTTCCCTTTCAGAATCTGTCATAAGCCACGCTCCTTTCATTTTGTTTGCTTTTTATTTATGGATAATTTTAGCATAAAAGTAAATAAAAGTAAATATGTAAATGTGAAAATATAACCATAAACACTGGCTTTGAGAGTGGTTTTTAGAAAAATATAACGCTCCATACGAAATAAAATATTTTTAAGAATTTTCAAAAATTTTTATAATAAAAAAAGAACTGACATCTTGTCAGTCCTAATTTTTAATCTGCTATATATTAATTTCCGTTTTCAAGCTTAACGTTTGAAAAGTCCACATTCTTAAAGAAAAGGTCAACACGTCTGTTGTTGTATCTTCCTTCAGGAGTTGCATTTGTGTCTATTGGGAACTCTTCACCGTAAAAAAGCACCCTGTCAATTGTAATTTTATCAGACAGTCCGTTTTCCCTTAAGAGCTTTGCAAGGTTTTCGGCTCTTTCCTGTGACAGCTTGAGATTGTACTTTGCACTTCCAGTTGAATCTGTATGCCCTACAAGCTCAATGCTTCCGCCTTCCGCAAACTGATTTATTGTCTCAGTTATTTTTCTTATTGATGTAATTTCCTCATCCTTAACAGGAGTTCTGCCATCAACCTTGAAGCCTTTTATGGTGCAAACTGAATTTCCTAAGTCACAGCTGAAAGGCAGAACTCCAAATTTGCTTGGCTCTGGTATTTCTACTGGTTCTTCTGCAACTGGAGCTGGCTCTTCTGCTGGCTTTGGTGCTGGGACGTAGTTATATTTAGGAGCTTTTTTTGATTTTCCTAATGTATATCCTACCCTTACTCCAACGCTTCCCTGATTGCTTCTGTCCTTCTTGCCTGTGTCGTCCCTGAATCTTAGGTTGTTGCTTTCATAAAGTGCCTCAACATTAACCTTCCCAATTTCAGTTCCTACCCCTGCTCCCCAGTAAAGTCCGCCATCAGCGTCTATCCCTTCATCCTTAAGAGCTTTTGATGTTCCCGCAAACCCATATCCAAGCCTTCCAACTACATATAACGGATTGCTTCCGTCATCCTTTTTAACTACATTGTATTTTCCAATTCCATATACATTTGTAGTCTTATATAATTTGTTGTTTCCAGTTCTTGATACAATGCTTCTTGAATGATGTGAGCTCTTGTATTCAGCTCCAGCTCCGAACGATAATGTCTTGTCATTCTGGAAAAGCTGCTCCGCTCCAAGCGAGATTCCGTTTTTCATCCAAGTTTTCTTCACAACATTGTTCCCCCTAAGCTCCCTTGCAAAATCATATCCTGCATTTAGCCTAGTTTCTGTGCTTGCAAATGCAACAGCTGACACAGCAAGCATTAAAAGTAATACTTTTTTCATTTCAATTCCTCTTTCTAATCCACACCCTCAACTTTAAATTTTAAAGGTTATGGATTTTTTGATTTTTTAATATGAAGTTATTATACCATATTGTTTATATAAAGTCAATAATTAATTTCTAAGTTTTATTTTACATATTCAACTTCAACACGCCTGTTACGTGGAAGGTTATTCTTGTCAATAACTTCCTTGTCTCCTTTAGCCCTTATTTCAATCATGCTTCGTGAAAGCCCAAGGCTTGCAAGCCTGCTTCTGACTTCCTCTGCACGTTCAACGGACAGCACTGCATTTTTCTTCCTGTCTCCAGTAGGGTCGCTGTGTCCTGTAAGTATAATTCTTGATATTGAGTTTTCTGTAACATATCTGTATATTGCTGGTATGTCCTGTGGATTTTTAAGCTGTGTGTTTCTTGAAAAGTACACAGTTCTTATATCCTTTGCTTCAATATCTTGAGCGTCTTGGTTTTCAGAATTTCTTTTCACATCACTTTTTACAGACGTGCTCATCTTAAGCCTTTTTCTGTAGTAGTCCTTTATCATGTCTTCTGATAGATATGTGCTTTTTGTTAATTCCTGTGTTTTATTTGATATTTCAGGCATTTGGCTTGAACTTCCTGCTGAAATTACTTCAACTGGAACAGTTCTTACATCTTCCACATACACATGCCCTTCGCCGTCATTTTTTAAAGTTATTTCAGGAACTTGCTTGACTTCAATTTCAATATCCCCGCTGTTATTTTCAGCAAGCGGATTTGTTCGTACGTTCAGCTTTTCCATGTTCCTTTGGGTATCTTGCAGAGTCCTCTCCTCGAATATTTCAGAAAGCTCAAGCGGAGATGTTATTATCTGGCGTGGAAGCTCCCTTGCGTATGAGGCAAGTCCGCAGATAATCATTCCAAGCATTAGCCTGCTCTTTGTATTCATTGTATCACATCCTTTTTTTATTCTTATTCTTCATCGTCACTTATTTCCTGCTCCTCAATTGCGTCTTCTACAGCTCTATTCACTGTGTTGTCAATCATCTGTAAAAATTCTTCTGAAGTTCTTATTGATTCTGTAATATTTTTAATAAAGTCTTTTGAAGAAATTTCTTTTATTTTTTCAGATATTTCTTCATGCAAAGACTTGATTGTGTCCAGCTTTGTATCAAGCTCTGACAGCTCTTTCTCCTTTTCTGATATTTCTGTATCAAGGGCTGAAATATACTCATGCCTTGCCACATCTCCAGCACTCATTTCCGAAAGCCCAGCTATAGCCTTGTAAAGCTCTGGGGTCATCATCTTGACAGTCTGTGCAAATGTGGAGTTAGCCAAGTTTCTGAATATTGTCTGTATCTCCTCTTCGTTAAAGTGGGAATTAAGTATAGTCAAAGCCATGTTCTCAAGCTTTTCAATAGCTTTTTCCTTTACTTCCTCGCTAAATTCATTCAGAAGCTTGTCAGTTGCGGAATTTTCATTTAATGAAGTCTCTTCATCCTTTGGCATTATGTCTGGATTTTCAACTTCTGGCTCAAGCAGCACTTTTATCTTGCTGTCTTCCATTAAAATAATAACATGTCTTGACACCATGTCAGATTTTCCTGCTGGTGTAAGGTTCTCGTTTTTATTAAGCGAGTGTTTTGGCTGATAGATATATCTTGGAGTCATTTCAAGACTTTTTATTTCCCGAATAATTTTGTCAGCGGTTGGCTTTATAAAAGTGTCCCAGATGGTAAGTACTGGCTTTCCGTTTTTCCATTTGTCAATATATAAAAGCTCCTTTGCAGACAGCTGCTCAAGATAGTCTTCCAGTGCCGTGTCTTCTGCTTCAAATTCCACAATATCACCGCAGTTTGGCATATTTTCTTTGTTTTCCATATTCCTTTTCACATCCTTTCCTTATACGAATATTAAGTCATCATCGTCTATTTCAGCATTGCCTTCTTCCTTTTCCCCATTTTCTGACGACAAATTTCTGTAAAGCTCATTCAGCGTCCTAAAGGAATTAATGTCAATATTCCTATATTCGCCGTAAGCAAGACGTTTTCTAAGCTCTGCTAGAAACTGCTGTGAATATCCCTTGAAGCTGTATGCTGATGATTTTATTCCAGCAGACAGAATGTTTATAGCTTCCCTGAATGTTCCAATATCCTCAATTTCAAGTACTGAACTTGGAACGCTTTCTATTCTGCCGTCAATCATTGCCTTTACTATAAGGACTATCCTTTCAGGATTTTCGTTTTCCCTGAAGTATGACATGTCGTAGCCCAAGTAGCAGTAGTTCATCAGAAGAGCCAGAACGCTTTCATCCCTTGAAATTTTAAGAAAGTCCCTGTACTTTAAGGAAAGCCCTCTTCTAAGAGCTGTGTATGTTGAAAGTGCTGGCTTTTCAGAGTTCTTTTCTGAAACCTCAAATCCTGTGTCAAATACGCCTTTCATAGTCCCTCACATTATAGCATTCTTTAGTCCCTCACATTATAGCATTCTTTAATTGTTGTCAAACTGAAGCATGTACTCAGGTCTTATATTGAAGTGGTCGTAAAACTCCCCAATGCTATTAAACTTGTAGTCATGCCCATAAATGTAATCTAAGTTCAGGTAGTTGTCCCGTATTATTCCGTAGTCTGACATTATGTCCCAAAGGTTTTCCTTTATATGTCCAAGCATAAGCGGGCAGCTTTTCAGCATATCTGATATGTCATCTGTGTCAGCAACGTCATAGATGTCATTTCTTAGCCTTATTTCGTTGTAATAGCCTTTGTCCTCGATAATATTTATTATTCTGCTTCTTAATTTTTTCAGCATTTTGTCACGCTCAAGAAGAAACTCCACAAAGTCTGACACCTTTTCAGTTATTATGTCTTCAAACCCCATGTCATCCTTCTGCTTTTCAATATATTTTATAAGCTCCTTTGGCAGAGGTACTGTTGAAATATATTTTTTTCCATTTATTTCAGCAAGACTGTATGATGTGCTGTTTTCCATGATTATTTTTTCTATGTTTTCGTCAGTTATGTCCTGAACGTTTTCCTTAATCCAGTCAAACGGCAAAATGTCAACATCTTCAAGTATGGAAAACACATTGTCCCCAACATTTGTAGCATACTGTGATAACACGCTTCCGTCAAGGGGGCACTCAGTATATCTGTATGTATACGAATCCTTATTATAAATCATTTTTATCAAATCCTTTCATTGTTAATTAAGCAAATGCTCATATCCAGCAAGGGAGTGCTTTAATGACTCACAAAGCTCTGGATATAACTTGTAGTGCATAAGCCCAGTATAAATAGATGTTACAATGCCAAGAAGCTCTGTAAAGGGGGCAATGTCAATCTCTTTTGGAAGAGGCTCTTTAACGCCTTTTCTGAATGTAACCATGAACATGTGTTTGTCGCTTCTTGAAATAATAAGCTCCCTTCCGTTCTTCTTAATCGTAACTTTCATGTGGGACATGTCGGAGCTTATGGACTTGTAGCCCTTTTCATCAAGAATCTGAATAAAGTTCATAAAGAACTGATAAAGTCTTGAATTAAGCTCATTGGTAAGCTCAAGCTCTGTACTAAGCGAAATTTTTGCGTCTGCCTTTATTATCTTTATGAAATCCTTGAACTCAAGATTTGTCTCATTGTCCAATGTACGCCTTATTGCCTTTGCAGACTCCTCAGTATCAATTCCATCAATAACAAGTTTTATGTCTGGCATAATAATATTCATGACATTTCCATCGGGTGACATATCAACTTTTGTCGTGGGTGTCTGCTTTTTCAGTATGGTTCTCATAATTTCTTTCCTTTCATCTGATATTTGATGTAATTATATCACATATCTTAACTGTTTTCAACAGTTTTGGCAATAAAAAAAGCACGAATGTGATTTTTCGTGCCATTTTTATTTTTACCATTTGTTTGCGTAATTTGAGTATGATGTTGATGATGGTTCTGATTTTTCTTCAGTTTCTTCTTTTTCATCGTCCTTGTCATCACTGTCTTCATCTGAACTGTCATCATCTGGCAAGTCTTCTGAATTATCTGAACTTTCTTCAGATTCGTCATCATCTTCATCTGAGCCGTCAGAAGAGTCCTCGTCGCCGCTTGCTGAAAAGTCCACATCCTTAAGTCCGAATGTGTCGTTGTCTTCCTTGATTTTTTCAGCAACTTCCTCGAACATTAACAGCAATGTTTCAACCTTGTCCTCATCCTTGAAAAGCTCTCCCCTGTTGTATGAGAATATCCTTCCAAGCTCCGTATTTTCAAAGAAAAGCTCAAAAACCCTAAGTGCAAGGTACTGCCTGTTCTGCTTCTGAGTCCTTTCCTTTGCGGCTCTCATTTCCTTAAGCCTACGCATTAAGTCCTGAATTGATTCCTCAATTTTTCCTTCCTTTTCGTAGTAAGCACCAACTTTCTGGGCTTTTCTCTGCCTTATTTCGTTAGCCATTATATTTTTCCTTTCCTTTCATATATTTAAGCGTTAAGATATATGAAATACCATTTTAATTAATTTTAGCATAAATTGTGAATAAGTGCAAGTGTGAAATTATATTTTTTTTCACACCCGCAAAGATACCAGCTTTACTTTTTGTCATACATTGCATAGAAACTGTTTATTTTTGCAGCAACTGTATCGTTCCAAGCACTTCCAAGATAGCTCATCATTTCTTTTTCACACTGCTCCTGTGTTTTTCTTTCTACTCTGAACCAGTATTCTGGATTTGCCATGTAGTCCTCTCCATACATTATCTTGTAATCTGCTTCAACATATTCCTTATGCTCTTTTACTGTAGTTGTTATATCAGATTCCTCAAGCCCTTGTGACATTCCTTCAAATTTTGTTTCGGCTGCTGTCTTTTTTGCTTCACTTATTGTAGTACGTTCTCCTTTAAGGACTGTTTCACTTTGACTTGCAGAAGTCATCTCGTCGTCAGCCGTAACCTTGTTAAGCTCCTTTTCACGCTCAAGCCTTGCCTTGTTCTCACGTGCCTTGCGACGAAGCTCCTCATTTGCGTTCCTGTCAAATTTCTGCGTGATTCCAGCGGCTTTTTCAAGATGTCTGTTCTTAAGGTAGAAGTCAAGGCATTTTTTCAGAATCTGCTCAGTTGTAATAAATTCCGTCTTCTGTCCAGCAAGCACAAGCTTTCCGCCCTTGCCAGCAATATCCGTGTCATTCACCCTTATAAAGTGTTCAAGGCTTCTTGTTGCCTGAAGCGGGTCGTCAACCTTTTCATATCTGTAGTTCTTTATCTTGTTTTTATTGTAGTTTCCGTTTTCATCAAGGTAGCCCGCTTTTTTAAGCATTGCCTTTGCGTTCATGTATCTTGCTGTCTCTATGTCAAGGTCAGGCTCAATCTCATACATCTTAAGTGACAGCTGCCCTTCCTTACGCCCCTTGTACTGCCAGCCCTTGAGTCTTGCGTTCTCGCTTATTCTGCTCTGGTTTATCAGCCATATACGTTCAAACAGGTTCATCTTTTCAATTTCGCTGTCCTTTTCAGCGTACTGCCATTCATCGTCAAGCTGTTCCCTGTAAGGCACATACTTAGTTCTGTTGTCACCTGTAAGAAACTCAATGTCTGCAAGAGTGTAGGCTGGGTTGTTGTATGTGTACTGCCTGTCAATGTTATAGCATGACTCTGTCCCAATAAGAGGAATCTTCTTGCTCCAGTACATAAACTGAGGGTCAGTAAAGTACCTAATTTTTTCTGTCATTATAGGTGTCTTACCACCAAGAATTATTAAAATCTTGTTAAGCGGCAAACGTCTCAGCTGGTCTGTCGAGATTAAAGGCTTTCCTGTGAACTGTTCGCTTGGAGACGACTGGTTCTTGTGGAACAGGCTGTGCATGTTCTTGTTTGTAACAAGCCTTATTGTCTCGTTTCCTATAGCTTTTGAGACATATTCTCCTGTACCGTTGTCATTTGAGGTATAGAAGATTTGGATTTGACAGTTTCCCATAAATTTGTTCTTTTCCCCATAAATCTGGAATAACTGGTCTAATGATTGGTTTATAAGCATGAGCTTCATTCCATATCCTGCAACGAATCCTGCGGCAGTCTCTAATACTTCAATTTTTCCAATAGCTGGGAACTCGTCTAATAGCATTAATAATTTATGAGGCGGTTTTACTTCATTACGGTAGTCCTGCTCAGGAGTAAGCCCGTTTACAAGCTGCACTATCATAATTCTGACTAACGGTGCAACGTCCAGTATGTCAGCTGGAAGCACTACAAGATATAGGCTCATTGGCTTTTTATAGAACATTAAGTCCCTGATTCTAAAGTCCGATGTGCTTGTATTCTTTCTTACTGTAGGCAGTCCAAATAATGAAATACATGTTGTCGTAACTTTAATGATTGTTGACGTAGTGTTTTCTGAAGCCTGTGAGGAATCTGTAAATCCTGACACAACTTCAGGGTGCTTACGTCCAGTATGCCACTTGATTTCATGAGGTATGTTTTCTGACACAAAACTTCCATCTGGATTCATCTTTGTGTAGTCCATCTTTGTGAAGTTATTTATCTTAGGAAGTTCAAACTGGCTCTGTCCCATGCCGGGGAGATTATTTATTCCGCTGAACTTGACAGCTTCCTTTTCGTCCAAAGGTTTTCCGCCTGCAATAAGCTCCTTGAAGTTAGGATAAATCTGGCAAAGCCTGTTCTGAATCATCTTAACGAGCTTTTCGTCCTTGCAGTAGCTGAAAAAGTCCTCAACTGTACTCTGCATTTTAAGTATTGCAATTCTAGGCAAGTTAAACTGGCTTGATACAAGATAGTCAAACACCTGTCCCAAGTTCCCTTCAACTACTGGAAAGTACTTAGTGCAAAATGTCTCATCTGTAATAAGTTCCCTAAGTACACGGTTTCCGCTTGTGTCCTCAAATATTGGGTTATTAAAGAACACTTCATATACAATCCTTGTAATACAGGCACGAAGCAGCGAACTTGCTGATGTGTCCCAGAACGGGTCGGGCTTGTCTTTTGTCGTTACAATGTTTGCAATATTCATTATGTCTTCAGCTTCCTTGTTTGTCATAAGCCTTATTTCCCCTAATGGGTTATAGGAGCTTGAATTGTCTGATTTAGGAGCATAACGTATGATAATGTTGTTCCAACGGTTTTTCCTACAGTATGCTGTATTCTGATAGTTTTCCCCTTTTATATCCAATACAAATACTGACTGCATCCATTCAAGGAGCGTAGTTGTTATGATTGACACACCCTTACCAGTACGGGTAGGTGCTGCAACGATTACGTGCGTCTTTGAGTCGTCCTTTAATATAAGCTGTTCAGGCTTCCATATCCGCTCAAAGTGCTTCTTGTATACGCTCTGTCCGCTTGATACTTCTGGAATTAGGGGTATAAGTTTATGAAAATCTATGTTGGTTTTTGATTTTTCAAACTTTTCAATTTTATCAAGTTCCTTTTTTTGCTTTTCATCAAGCTTTCCTGCTTTTTTAATGCTTTCAAGAGCGTTCTTTCGTTTTGAAAATAATATTCCAGCTAAAGTGTTTTTCCGTTCGTAATACCTGTATTCCATGAACGGAGCGTCAAATCTTCCAAGTATTACTCCGTCCACGACATTTACCAAGTCAATTTCATAAATCTTCTTTGTGTCATGAGAAAATATCAGGTCAAAGCTCTCAGCCCATTTGGCACTTCCGTGATATGTATAGAAAGGCGGTCTCTTTATGCAGAATGAATATCCTGCAAAGTATGCGACAGCCAGAAGTCCGCATGCCATAAAAAATGAATTATTTTTCTGCTCCTCAAGGGGATATATCTTGGTATATATGGGCTTTCCATCCTTGCCGTGTATAATTTCCCTGTCAGGAAGCCCGTCAATCTTGTTTGTTACAATCTTATAGTTTGGCACACGCCTTCCATATTCGTCCCTCATGTAGTCTGACACAAAGGACTTGAATGTCACTTTATGTCCATGAACATTATATGTCTTTGTATCAATAATCCCAGTCAGGATATTAAATAAAGTTATATCCTCATACATCTTTTTAAGTGCGGCGTTCTTTGGGTGCTGGAGAAGGTCTGGGTCATACTGGCTTTCAGGCTTTGCGTCCTCGTCCTTTATGGTTGCCGCTATCTTCTGTCTGAACTTCTCCTCATCTATTGCTGGACGCTTAAAGTTCTTGTCCTGCTTTTCTTTACGTTCCATTTTGATATTATAGTCGTTAATATACCCGTCAACGCTCCTGCCACGTGCAGAAGCCATAAGTTCCTTGTCCTGCCTTGCCGTATATACAGCAAAGGCTTCCTCAAAGGATTTTATGTAGTTCCTTTTCAGAAGCCATCCGCTTAATATAAGGACTGCTATGACAACGGCTGGGAATATAAGCAGAAGAAACCATCTTAATTTGGTTATCATCTTCTGCTCGACTGTTATATACTGTTTCTCTTCCTGCTGTTTCAAAATCAGTCACATCCTTATATTTTTATTTGTAGTACGGTTTATATGCAGAATCAAGTATTATGTCTGAGTTCACACGTATGTTGAACCTTGCACCTGACTTGATTGTAAGCACTGTCTGTATCTGCGAGTTCTTGTTTGAGGATTCGCTCTGTATCTGCTGTATAACCTGCCCAAGTGTTGTAGGGCTGTCAGACTCGGTAGTCCCGTCAGAGTTACGCTGTACGTACTTGTTAAGCTTAAGCTTGCCGTTTTCTATTGTAAGCCTGTCAGCGAAGTTGTATGCCACAGCCGTAAGAGTGGAAGCCACAACGTTTCCAAGCTTTTTCCAGAAATGCGTATTAACCTGAGCCTTCATTCCGCCATACCCCTGAAGGTCTACCCCTTTAAACTGTGCTAGGTTGAGTGAATCCCCATTAGGGAATATAATCCTGTTCCATATTGTGATTACTCTAAAGTTAGCACCGTCTATATATGGTGAATATTCTCCAAGAATCTTGCTTCCACGTGGGATAAGCAAATGCTTTCCGCTTCTTGTGTCATATACGTCGCTTGACACAACTGCTATTGCCATGTCCGATGTTACTGTCCTTATTCCGCTTAAAAGAACTGCTGGAATAATCTGCCCTGCACTAAGCACATATTTTGAGTTCTGCGTCAAAAGGCTTCCTGAATTTGTATTTACAGAACCATATCCAGCAGCACCACGTCCTGTGATTGCAGGATTTGTCTGCCTGAAAGGGTCTGTGCTCTGTGGCTGTGCATTTGCCTGAGCCTGTCCGCCACCGCCTGCACCAGAACCGCTGCCTGCACCGCCAGCAACCTGCGTTACAGTTCCGTCTGGAGCTACTGAATATGTACCTGCTGGAACTTGGCTTGGGTCAACACGTCCATTTGACACAGCTGTTGTAGGAGCTGAATTTGCTGAGCCCGCACTTCCTGAATTTGCTGAACCTTCAGTTCCTGACTGCTGGTTAGCCATGAATGAAAGCCCTCCGCTTCTTGCCTGTGCGAGCTTTTCGCTTCTCTGCTTCTGCTTTTCAGCTTCCTGTGCAGCCTTTATGTCTTCAGCTGAAGGCTGACTTCCTGCTTCTGAAAGGTCTGCTCCGCCTGAGTTTCCCCCAGAGCTTCCACCAAATGTTTCAGGGCTAGAGCCAACGCTGTCCCACTGGCTTCCAGCTGTGTCACTTGCCTCAAGGCTCTTCCTGAACTCTTCCTCGCTCACTCCATCCCCTGACGAGTCCGAAGTTGATGAGTCTGTGGAAGATGTTCCGTCCGCTCCCTGCTTTTCGGCTTCTGACAAAAGGTCTCCAGTGTCACTGTTTGCGTCCTGTATTCCAATAGGGTCGCTATTTGCAATCTGAACTCCTGTAGTATCATCAGCCTGTGGCTGTTTTTCCTTTCCGCCGCTAAAAACAGCTCTTGCCCCAAATAGAATTACTGCACCTACTGCACAAAGGCTTCCCATTATAATAAGGTTTTTGGAAACTCCTTTATTACGGGATATTGTGCCTTCGTTTCCTTCCTCTGATACAAAGTCTCCATCTGTTCCGTAATAGCTGTTGGGATTTTCCTTTTCCCATTCAGGGCTGTATGTGTCATTCGTGTTCTGCCCTTCGCCATTCGTGTTCTCCCCTTCGCCAGAAGTTTCTTCTGAGTTCTGGTTGTCTTTCTGCTCAAAGGACTCGAAGTTTTCATCATCGTTTCCCTTGTTTTTTCTAAATCTATCAAAGAATCCCATAAATGCAACCCCCTTTCCTATCTTAATTCAAATTTTACTACTTTTTTATCTAATTTAAGCTGTCCAGCTTTAACCACCCTGTCAATACGGATAACGTTTCCTTCCTGATGGTAGTTTATTTCCTCAAGTTTTCCGCTAGAGCCTTTTACTACAAGAATCGGAGTTTCACTCATTCCTTCCTTGAACCTTATATATGTTTTCTTTCCGTCGTTATAGATTCCAGTTGGACTCCAGTCATAGTTTGATGGAGTAATCTTGTAGTTTGTTGCAAGGTTTCTAATATCGCTTGCACCAGTCTTTACACTGTCTCCTGAAACGCCGTTTTCAAGTATGTTTGGTACTGATGAGTCAGTCCTGTACATTGACATTGAAGCGTCAAGAGGGTATGTGAACTTAACTATCATGTTATAAAGCTTTTCATCCCCGTTTATAAAAAATGTATAAGTACGTCTGTTAGTCTGAATTATCAAATTTGACTTGATGTCGCTTTCCACAGGTCTTATATAAAGGGAAGTTGTATTCTTTTCTCCACCTTTTGACATGTCAATCTTCCAGTTTGCCGTATCTCCCCCACCAACGTATGTTATGTCCTCATCAGGGTTAAGCTCAATTCTTGTTGAGAAGTCTGGGGACACCCATATCTCATAAATTGAGCTCGGGCTGTACTTGAATGTAGTCTCAACCCTTTTAATTGCGTCCTTCTTACCAGAAATCATCTGTGCAGTCTGGCTTGGAAGCGACTCCTCGTCAAAAGTTGCAGTAGCTTCCTTAATCTCCTTTACTGTTGCACGCCCTTTTCCGTCATTTGAATAGCTTATTCCAGCCATACCTATAACTGTGGCTAATGTAAGCACCTTTAACGGCATAAATTTTCTTTTCATGTCTTCACCTTTTAAGAATTTACATCTGTAAATTCCCAATCCTTTCTTTTTAATATATTTTTATTTATGTTTAACGTCCAAAGACATTTGCCTTGAGCTCAACGGACTTCCATATCTCGTCAAAGCTCTTTCTCTGCTCTGAGCCGTTTTCAACCTTTTCGGGTCTGCCCTTTGGATTATATCCTATTTTTGCCAATAGGTCAACATAAATATCATAAGCCTTGTCAAAAATCATCTGAACTGTTAAAATGTTTTCCTTAAGCTCTTCAATATTATGCCTTCCGTTTAATATTTTTGCTATAAGCATTGATATTTCTGTCATGTAGTCCTCGCTTCTCATAAGATGTTCCTTTGCAAAGAGCCCAAAGTTCTGTGCAAGTATGAACATTATGATGTCAGCTGTCATCTGCATGCTTTCCTTTGTGAACTGCGGCTGCTCTGAAAGAACTGTTTCCATTATTAATGCACGAAGGCATATAATTCTGTAGTCATAAGAGCCTTCACTTATAATGTTGGGGTTGTATATAAGAACTGAGCTTCTTATTTGTGAATTTTCATCCATAAATCTTCTGTTCATATATATTGCATGCCTTACATCACTGTTTTTTATTAACTGTATCTGGGATTTCCCAAATTCAACAGCAAATCCTGCAAGAATAATATCCGCTTCACTCGGAGATTCATTTGCAATCTCATCGCACATTTCATTAAAGACATTATAGAGCTTTTCGTAAAAATCCTTCTTTGAATATTTTTTATAAAGTTCCATCATCTGCCTTACCTCTTCGCCACGTGGGTTTGCACGCCTAGCCGCACTAGCAGAAGCTATGAAGTTTGCAGAAGTTCTTATGCTCAATTTAACGCCAGCCATCTTCTCAAGGTCTGAGTCTAACCTGTAGAAAGCTCTTATTATTTCCTTTTCAGGATTTTTATTGTCATCCGATATGTTATTTGGTATATACCATACATCATTGCCTGTGGAAATTTCAATAAGCTCGTCTTCTGCCAGTCCAGCCTTTTCCTTTGTTGAAAACATTGGAAGCGTTGAAATTCCCTCATACTTCATGTAGAGCATTAAGGAAAAGAAGTCTCTTGCCTCATTGACACCTCTTCTATAGAAAGGTTTTGAGTCCTTCGTTGCTTTTCCGCAGTAGCCGTATGAATTTTCATCCTCTGGTATAAGAAAAGTCTTAGCGTCGCTGATTAGCCAGTACTTGTACATTTCAACCAGAAGAAGCATGAAATTTTCATCAGCATTAAGCTCAATTCTGCTCCTGAAAAGTTTTTTCCTTATTTCCTCGACAACATTTTTAAACCTGTTATTTATAATTGTCTCATATACAAAGAATGTAAGTGAGCAGCCCCGTGCAATCTTGTCCGCCTCATCATTTTCAACTTTTGATGAATCTTGTGAGAACTTATTTATCTTGTCAAGAGCACCTTTCCTGTCTTCAAGCTCCCGTATTTCATGAAGGTAGCCTAAAATTTTATCTGGAATTTTTGACATGAACCCTTGTATATCCTTATATTCCTTAACCTTTGCTATCTTCTGCGACAGAATGGATATGCACTTTGTCTTGAACTCTATTGTGTCAGGAAGCTCATTTGAAATTTGAAGGTTTCTCACTTCCCTGTTAAATGCTTCAGGCACGGAGATTAAGAGCTCATAGTCCCTTTTTTCCTGCGTAAAGTCTCTCAGCTCATTTACAATAATCATTGCGTAGTATTCAAGAAAGTCCTCGATGAACCTTGTTTCAAGCTGAATATCGTCAATGAACGGCTCAGCTGTATATTTAGTTCTGTCAAAGTTTCCTATTGACAAAACATTCAGTACAGCCTGTATTGTATCTGTTTTTGAGACTGTGTCCCAATTTATCTTAATATTTTCTTTCATAATTTTTCCTTAAAATTAAAATGTGAATATGTGTAAGTTTTAAAATTTTTAATTTAAAAGGGATTCCGTTTTCGGTTTCCCTTTAAAATATTATTCTGATTTATTGCTGCACAATTCCTAAAGGTGTTACATATTCCACTATGTCATCTGGCACACCCCTTGTATTTTCCGTTTTCTGTACTGATTCCCTTGTCGCATTGATTTCAGCCCCTGACGATTTCTTTATAATTGCCGCAAAGTTGGAAGCCAGCCATGCAATTATAACTGTTATAACCAGATGTACTATAAATTCTGACAGGTTGAAGTCCCTTGAGCTTTTAGTGAAGAACTGAATTAAACCAAAAATTATGATTCCCCAGAATACAATCCATTGCATACCGTCAAGAATTGATTTCATAAAGCCGCCGTTTCCACCACCAGAACCACCAGAACCACCAGAACCAGAACCTCCACCGCTTCCTGTTTCAGCAAATATCCCTTGTGCATTTTCAATCCCTTGCATTTTGGAAGCTACTGCAAACATTGTTATTAGACCAAGCACAATTAATGCCAGCATAAGAATCTTGTTCTTTTTAATTTTTTCAAATGTCTTGAATGTTAATTTTTCCTTGTTTAATGCTAATGTCATAAATTTCAAATCCTTTCTATAATTAATATTGTTTTTTATATTATATCACACCCATCAATCCGCTTCCAAAAAAAGTGCTTACCAGATTCAATATCCCCCTAAACAGACTGTACTTCACCCATGCCTCCATGAAGGCTGTGATTACCCCGCTCAAGTCGTTGTTTGATTCATATATCTGAAACAACCCTTGTATCAGAATTATTCCGTAAACAAGCCATTCAGCACCTTTCTGAACTTTGTCTATTAAATCTGTAACGGTCTTCAAATTTTCTGTTGAGCCCCCTTTACTCGCATAGGAAACGCCAATGAACAGAACTATATATGCCGCCGTTGTGCAAAATTTTAAAATTTTCAATTTTCTTCTGGAACGTTTTGTTTTTGTAATATATTGCTTAATCTTATATAGGTCTGGAAAAGAAACATTGTTAAATAATCCCATTATACATACCTCTCTTTTCCTAATTTACACTTTCCTTGGATACAGAAACATCTGTTATTATTATTCCGAACGGATTACGTCTGTAATCTTCTGGGGTTGTCTGCTTTATGGTTACAGTCATCAATGCTGTGTAGTTGTTTGTTTCTTTCAAGGTCTCGCCTTCATACACAAGCTCCTGCCATCTAATGTTATATGTATCCTTTGCATTTGGAACTTTAGCAAACGACTTTATATTTGTGTTTATTGACATTGTCTTTGAGTTGAGAACTTCGGCAGTTCTTGTCTGTACATTTATAAAGTCTGCAAATTTCTGTTTACTTACATTTGTCATAAATGCGTATGTCGAATCAATATTCTGCAAATATTGAGTCTTGTCAACAGGCACTGTCCTGAGCTTTGAAATAACTTCCGTTACCAAGAAATATTCCATCGCCTTGTCAGGAACTTGGGTGTTAAGGCTAGCTTTAAGCTCCGTTACACCTATCGTAGCCCCAGAGTCTTTGTCAATCTGCACCGCTATAACCCTGTCATGCACACGTGTCATATAATAGTACATGCCGCCAAACGATATTAGTGTCGTTATTGCAAATACGTATGCCAGAAGCCTCATCTTAAGCGTTGCAAGTGCAAGCCTGTGGTATCTGTCCCTAAAGTAAGGGTCACTTCCCATAAGTGTTTCTGGTATAGGGTTTTTTTCAACGTACTCGCTTGAGTCCTTTGTATGCAAGGTTCATCACATCCTTTCGTAAGAATTTCCCTTTCCTTGATTTTAAGCCGCTAGGTTTTTGCAGCTTTTAAATTGTTAAGGAATTATATAACATAATTAAAGAACTGTCAAGCGTGAAAGTATACCAGAAGCCTTATTTTATAAGGGTTTTTGGAGAATATTCCTTATGGAGCGTTAAAAAATTTTTTAGAAAATTATTATAATTTTTTTTTAAATTCTAAAATGGATATGCTTTTTCAATTTCTGTCTCAGGGACTTCCTTGTCTGAAAACTTGGCTATCTCATTTGCCATAAGTTTTGAATTTATGGCATATTCGCTCCTTGAGTCCTTACGTTCATCATATCCTGATATAAATTCGGAAAATTCAAGTGCTATATCTCGGTACATCTGGCTCTTCTCTAAATTCTTAAGAATATTGTCGTAGTCTTCCTTCGCTTCCGCAAGACGATTTCGTTCCCGCCTGTTAAGTTCAGAGTCCTTATCATGGAGCATTTTATACGCTTCCTGCATAAGGATATGTTCAGATTCTGAGAGCTGCTTGCGTACAGGCTTTTTCTTTTTCTTTGGCTCATCTTTTTTATTTGCAGACATCAATTTTTGTACCCAGTTTTTTTTCTCGTCCGCCTGCTCTTCATTTTCAGTTTTTCCAAAAAGCTCATCCTGATATTCATTTTCATAGTCGTCGTCCTTTTTTCTTAGTGCCTCATAACACTCAAGTATGTCCTTTCTTGTGCAGTAGTCTTCCTTCCCGCCACCCTTGAAACGTCCATATACCATTACATCCTTTGTCATGTTTTCTGAAAATTTTTCAAATCCTGCGTCAGCCTTGTCTGAAAGTGCAATAATGTCTTCCTCAAGGTTTCTCATTATATCCGAGCGTTCACCGCTTGCAAAGTTAGCCATAACCCTGTTCATTTTAAGCGGTGCGTTTGGGTCATCTGAAAATCTGGTATTTGCAACTTTTTCTGAAAGCTCCTCTATCCTATGCAGAAGATATGCGTTTGCAAGGTTTCTTTCGTTAATTTCATGAATTATCTCATTCATCTTCTTATCTCTTAGCTTTCTTTCCAGTATGTCCGTGCTTCCATCTCTTGTACGCCGCTGTCGTGCCTCATACTCGCAGGCATTGTCCACTATCTCTGTATTCAGTGAGTCTGAAATTTCACGTTTTCTCTGCCTTCTCTCAAGCTCAGATATGACGGAATTGTTTGACATTGCAAAGTTAATTCCGTTGCTTGTTATATATTTTGAATATTCAGACAGGCTTTGCGACACCTCAATATTCTCCTCAAGCCTTGAAAGCTCCCTTATCTTGCGTGAAAGCTGTTTTGTGTTGCGTGTTTCGATTACATCCCTGTTTACATGAAGTTCTCCGTCCGAGATGAAGTGTGGAAGATTTATCTTGTAGTTCTTCTCGTCTTCACCAAGAATACTGGCGTAAAGCCCTTCAACCTTTGTGCGGGATATGTCCTCAAAGTCTCTTGACTTCCTGTAAAGCCTGTTGCATTCCTTCACCCTTTCATAGAAAAGCACAAGCTCATTTTTTGGATTTTTCTCAAGCTCCATTTCACGTCTTCTCATCCTGTCATTTCTTAACTTTTCCTCATGTTCAGCAAGCCTCTCCCTGTATTCCTTTCTTTTTATCCCCTTATAGTCCATTACAGAAAGCTTCTGTATTTCGCTTAGCACCATTTCATTTTCTCCTTTCTCCCTTAGTTCCTTTTCAATTTTTCTTCTCTTCTTAATCCATTTCACGTAGCTTTTATCATTATGCGGTTTCTTGTAGCTTTCAAGATTTCTGTATATTCCTGCAAGCTCCATATCTCCTTTGTCTTCTGCGTTTTTTTTAAGCGTTTTGTAGGATTCGCTTTTCATGTCAGGATTTCTCCCAGCTTTTACAAGTTCCCTATTGCAGGAATCGGCAAAGTTCTCACGTATGAAATATAGGTATCTTTTCTTTGAGTAGCCGTCATACTTTGGGGAAATCCTTGAGTCAAACATTTCCTTTTCCATTATCCCGTAAGAGTTTTCAGGAAACTGCCTAGATGAAAACATTATATGTGCATGCGGATGGTAAGTCCCGTCAACCTGACGCTTGTTATGTATTGCGTATGTTACAGCAGTTCTTTCAGACAATGTCGTTTTTACAAAGTTCTCAACAATATTTCTGTACTGAGTTTTGTCCATGCCTTCAGGAAGGTTTGCTTCTATGTCATAGTATAGCTGTGCGTTCTTACGCTCATATTTTTCCACAGCCTTCCACATCCTGTCGGAGCTTCCAAACACATCTGGAATATTAATCTCTCCTCTTGCCATGAGGTCAGGTCTGTCCTTATACATCTTTTCACGCAGTATGTACCTGCACTTGTCAACAGGGGTTCTGCCCTTGGCACGTGATACGCTTGATAATTTTAGTCTGAACTGGTTCATTATGCCATTTCCTTTCTTATTTTTCTTATGAGAAAATAATATCATATTTAATGGAAATTGTGAAGATATGAATTATTATATTTTAAATTTACAAATTTATTATCGGACTTAATATAAAATTTAATATAAAATAAATAAAAAATGGAAACTTTTACATTTCCATTTTCATATTCCTACTTTATAGCATTTCCTTTTACATTCATGCCGCAAGCATTTTTAACAATATCGGGATTAAACATTTCAAACATAAGTAATTGTGAAATATCCCTGAACTTTACATTCTCATCAGCATAAAGGCTCAGAAAGTAGTCAAAAACTCTGTCCCTTTTATCTACAACCGTTATTTTATTTTCTTTATTAATAATTACAGTTGCTGTATTTACTGGAACAGTTCCATTTTTAGATATTGCAGGTTTTGAAATCTCAAAAATTATATCAACATGTTCGCCTTTCTGATTTTTAATATCCCTGTTCTGATAAATTTCCATTTTAAGCCTCATTCCTTTTTTCATATATTCAGTTATGAAAAGACGTACAAAGTTTCCGTCGTCTGTAAATGTCCTAATATGTTGTATGACAGTTTTACGGTTTTTACTCAGTATTTTTTGTATAACTTTTTTTCTTATGCTGTTTTTATTAGGGTTCATCAAACTTGTTACATCATATTTTTTTGAACTTTTTCCAAGCAATGTGCTTGATTTTCTTTTATTTGCTGTATCAATAAAGTATAAAAACAAGTCAAATCCATTTAATTTATCTTTTTCCATTTTATCATTCCTTTCCATAAATTAATTCATAATATATTTTACCAAGTATCATAAATGTCACAGGAACTACGAACGGTGAAAACAATATTACAGTTAGATATGCAACAGCTGTCATAAATGATGTGTCTGGCATTTTTGAAAGAAAATGGTATATCCCATATATAAAGGGTGCTTGTGTAATTAATGCCAGCAGTATTGACAATACTTCAGCATAAAGTGCTTTCTTTTCCATAATTGTTGCTCCTTTCCTATTTATCATTGTGAAGTCCGAATACTGCTCCAAACACCATGCACAGAACCATCCATATAAGAGGGGACGCAAACAGGGAAACTACTGCATAAAAGGAGTCCACTCCGTCATTTGCAGAAAGAAATGCAAATGCTACAAACGCTATTGTTGTAAACAAGGACAAAATCGCTACAGCCATAATTTTAATTTCGTCTTTTTTCATAAATCATCTATCCTTTCTTATAATTTTATTTCCCTTGAATAGTTTTTACAAATATCGGCAAAGTCTTTTCCAGTGTATAACTGTAAAAGCAAATCTGTCGCTTCAGAAGAACTTATATTTCTTTTGTGTTCATAGTCCCATGTGGCGTAAAATGTGTCTGCGGAATAATCAATATACAATTTGCAATTGTTTTTACGGACAATATAAATGTCATAAGTTGACAGGTTCTCAGGGTTGTCAGAACTTATAGTAAAATCTATTCCATTTTTAAAGATATATCGCCTGTAATATTTTTTGCCAATCTTAATTATTTTTGGTATATAAATTTCGTTTATTATATATTTCTGGCTACTAAATATAAAAGTATCATTTTCCCCTACATCTGAAGTCAGCATGAGCTTCAGTTTTTCAAGCACTGCTTTTTCATTATTATTCAGTGCTGGAGAATTAATATGGTTATCACTTTTTTTATTTGTGCTGTCATCCGTATCTGTCCCGCATGACGTTGCAATGCAGAACAAAGATAACGATATAGCCAGTTTTTTTAACATGTGGCTAATTTTTGACATATCTGTTTTCCTTTCATAGTGTTTTATATTTTTACATTTTTTGAGAAATTTTTGCAAATATCTGCAACGCTTTTTCCGTTATAAAATTCAGCAAGAATTTTTTTGGCTACATCTGCTGTAATATTAGTATACTTAATATTAGAAAAATCCATATAATCTTGTTTATGTTCATCTACTGTAATATTATTGTTGTAATCCCATGTATAGAAAAATTCATTCCTGCTAAAATTTAATGTTATATTACATCCTTTTGACGCTGTCATGTCGATTAAATATTCATTAAGATTATCCTTTTTGTTGGTATAAAGACTCATGGTAGTTCCGTCAGAAAAAGATAAAGTTTTTCCGTAAACAGAATTTCCACTGCTTAAAGACACGCCTGATACTAGATATTGTTTTTCGCCAATATGAACTGTGTCATTCTTATCTAAATCTAATGTAATAAGCTGGCTTGACTTCTCGGCAATTCTTTTGCCTTCCTGTGTGTTGTCCATTTTTTTGCTTGCACAGGATGTCAATGTAATCAGTCCTGCAATTACAGCAAATGTTTTTAATTTATACTTTTTCATGAGCTTTATCATTCCTTTCGCTATGTCCTTTTAAGTTAATTATAATACTGACAAGTTTTTCAAGAAGCTTTATTAGTATGAACTCTGTAAAAAGAATAATTATGACAGCATTTATAAGCTCATCACTTCGTGATTTTATCATGTCTCTTCCTAAAATTTCATTTCCAGAAAGCAGAGCTCCCGCACATATAAGTGCTGACAGCAAAGACAATCCAATAGTTACTGATAAGCTATTTACAGTATTTTTTGAACTCCATTTAAAAATTTTTTTAGATATTATATCGCATAACGGGTATGTTATAATCACGATTCTTATAATCTGTATTCCAAAAATAATTTGCAGCATAATTTCATTTATTTTCATTTCTTATCTTCCTTTCTTCCATATTTTATATCACAACAAGTGTCTGCAATGAAATGACTGATATATTCAGGTATTTTAAAAAGAAATTGAAAAACAGCAACTGCACCCATAATAATTGTTCCTAAAACAGCAGTTATGCCCATGGTAATTATTCCTATTATCACGAGAAAAAATGCAGCAATTTCTTCAAATATATCTTCAGCTTTTTTCATAATATTTTCTAACCGCTTTTTATCTTTCATAATATTTTACCTTCCTTTGTTTACCACTCATTTGCCTCATATACATTCATTTCCATAACCCAGTCCTTATGTCCAATATAATATGTAAGCGTGTATTCAACAATATAGTCTTCAAGGTAGTCCGTATCAGGGAAAAACTTTATTGTAATCATATTTCCTTTTGACTCTGCTGACTTTACAATGCAATTATTAATCTGTCCTGCCACATCTGTTTTCAATGGAAAATATATCCTGTCTCCAGCCTTAATTTTCTTTATTTTCTTGCATATCCGCTCAATATTTTCAACATCCCCTTTGGCATACTTGTAGCTAATTTTCCTTATCATCACCATCACCTTTTCCAATCATATCGTCAATTACTAATGCGAGCGAGCGGTAAAGGCTCTCCTTTGAAATGTTATCAATAATCTCACTCATTAACTCCACTGTAACGTCATGTTCTTTTGAATCCTTGACAGATTCAATATGCTCAAAAGCCTTATGATAATGCCTTCTTTTTTCCATGAAGTCGTTCCATCTGCCTTTTCTCCATATTATCATGAATATATTAAACAAGTCCTCTTCGGAAGTCCTTGTGTCAGAAACTGTTTCAATATATGATAGAAGAGTCCCCATTTCAACTCTTGATATATAGAAAAGATTTACGGAATCTTTATCTTTGGGATTTATTCCATATCTTTCAAAAAACTTTTTAAGAAGATACATTGGAAAAATCTTTAATGGGAGCTTATCCTCTCCAAAGAATGTATATACATCTTTAATCATTGAGTAAAAGCTGTTAAATTTTTTGCAGTCCTCTGTAACAAAAGGCACTGTAAGTTCCTGCATGTGCTTGCAGAGCTTGACAAAGCTGTCGTCATAAAATATTCTAAGTGCAGCCTGTAATGTGGGCAAATTTTCAGTTTCAGTTTTGGCAGTTTCTTCCAGCTCATCTGTCTTAACAGCCATAGATAATGTCAAGCCTGTGGCAGGTGCTGTAAAAAGTTTTCTTACCATATCTAGCTGTATTTCTGTTAGAGCAGCCTGATATATAGCCTGCTTTGCAAAACGTCCAAGTATAGGATTTTTTGACAAATACACTTCTTTTAATGATATTTCTGAAATGTTAAGTTTATATTTGTTTACAGTATTAAGCCTTATAAAATTCTTACTCTTTGAAAATCCTTTATGTTCACCATAATAAATTCTGTATTTTCCGCTGCCTTCATCCTCTTTCTTAAACTGCATATACGAAAGAGTTGTGCCTTCTGAAAGTTCCATATCACTGTTTTTCTTAGCAAGTTTATTATTAAGCTCGTCATTGCTTTCCATTACGGCAACAAAGTCATTTTCATCTATTACAATATACTGATTTTTACAGTCCTCTGTAAATTCCATAATGAATTTTTTTAAATCTTCAGCCTTCATATTTATTTTTCCTTTCTGTAAATTTTATATTTTGATTATATCATATATATTAATATAAGTCAACGGATATTTTAATTAGCATAAGACTGTCCATTTATGATATAATATTATATAAACATAAAACTATGAAAGGTGATGATATTAATATGGCTTACACAAGGGAACAGCTGAAAGAAGATATTACAGAGAACTTTAAGAAACATGAGCATATAAAGGTTACATTTGATGACAATTTGTCAAAGGTCATAATTGCTGACAGAAAGAACAAGATTTACGGGGTATTCTCGGATGAGGATTCAAGGGAGATGTGGAATGAGGAGCTGTGTGACAGGGTTGCTTCAAACTTGGACAAGGTTGCTGTGGACATAAGAAACTTCTATAAGCATAACGTGGGGGAAACTCCAAATATGCACGCAGCTTCACCAGAAGCCTCAAATATGTCATTAAAAATTGTAATAAATGACAAGAAAATTCTTAACTATGACCTGTTTGACGAAAACATAGAGCCACTTAATGAAAGGCAGAAAATGGGAATCATAAGGGAGCATGAGAGTGAAAAGGAAAAGGAAAGCTCGCTTGAAAATACGGCAAGACGTATCACAAGAAATGCAAAGCTCAACAACACCCCCGAAAATGAAATCAAGGAGCAGATATATGAGCTTGTAAAGAAATACACTCTTGTGGAAAATTCAATACCTGATAAAACGCAAGGTTCTTTCCCTTGGGAAAAGATTGGGAAGACACACAGCATTGAAAATCCGTCAGACATTTCAGAAGCAGCTAGAGACTTTCCTGAAGTTGCCAAAAACTATAAAAAGGAGCAGGAAAAGTTTGACACGCCGTCTGAAAAGTCAGTGGATTTCCTTACAAAGACAACATCAGAAAAGGACGTTGAAGTTGAAAACAGGACAAATGAATCCTTTAACAAGGTTATTGATGACATATTAAATGTGTCAGAAGGAAACCGTGCAAAAGCAATCGTGTCAATACAAAGAGGAGACAAAAGCAAAAATGTAGGCTTTTTAGGAAAAGATGACAGGACTCTTTTACAGGACATAGCACACAACGCAAAGGAGCTTGGAATACCGAAACTTTCAGAAGACATTGCACGTGAGTTTTCAAACAGCATTGTGGAATACGCCTCAATAGCTGGAAAGGAAAATAAAACTCAGGAAGACATTGACATACAGAAGAGCAGCAGGATAACGCTTCTTATGGAAGATGATAAGAAGAATTTTGAAAGCGGCAGCATGTTTGCGGAATTTGCAAAAGACTATATTGAAAGAAATGTATCTGTGGAGAAATACAAGGACGGGTACAAGGCTTCCTACACAAGTCCATCTGAAAAGGAAGTTGTAATAACTGTCCCTCTGAAATTTGAGACATCGTTTGAAGATACATTCAAGACTCTTTCTGATACAATGAAGGAGCTTCCAGAAGACATAAACAGAAGCGTAATTGCAAGATTTCCAGACGGCTCTTCCTATGACTATTCAAGCAGACCGCCAAGGGAAATGGATGACATTGTATACAGGAATACGGACTCAATAACAGCTGCCCATGGAGATTCATTTGCAACAGTGTTCATAACAAGAAAAGGGAATCCCACAATGACATTCAATACAAATGACAATGTTCACATGGAAGAGGAAGGAAAGACTTTATATGAGCTAAGGGACAAGTTTGTGGAAGACCTTTCCAAAAACTCTAAAAAGGAAATACCGTATGAAATAACAATCTCTGAAGATAAGAACGAAAAGGCAGTAATTATACATGATATTCCAAATCAGGCTGTGCACTATATTGAAATGGAAACTTTTGACAAGATGTCTATAAAATATGACGGAGCTAGAAAGAATCAGGAAGCACAGTCCTATATTGATAACATATTAAAAGGCGAAGTGACAACAGCACAGGACGCATTTAATGTGGCAATAAGGTGCGACGGAAAGAACTCTGTAGTAGTAAAGCCGTCTAATGGGGGTAACATTGATGGAAGCCCAATTACTAGAAAACTTGTTGCACTTGACATGCTAAGACACAACCTTGAAAACAATTCAAGCCTTTTAATAAACATAGTTCCTGAAGAAAGCCGTCCAACAGATATGATACGTGTTTCAAATGGTGAAATAGTGCAGGAGCTTAACCCTGACAACAGGGACTACTCATATCAGCGTAAGGAGATTGAGAATATATGTGAAACATCAAGGAAAATGGTTGGAAAACGTATTGACGACATGGACAAAGGCTCAAATGATGACATTGATAAATAAAAAAAAAGAAAGAGGATTTATTTATCCTCTTTTTTATTTTTCAATACATATTCTGCAATTTCCTTTTCCATATCATTTTCAGGTTCGGCATTATTATAAATTATATTAAGAATATTGTTTGTAAATTCTTTTCTGTCTGAAATATACGATACATATTTAGTTTTTTCCTCTATGAGAAAAACATTATTTCTGAACTGCTCTATATCAGTAACATTATAATCTTTCATTTTATCCTTATTATCATTTGTGTTCCAGTTACCTGTTTTAAAAGCGTTTATAAATGATGGTAATATTAGAAATAAAATCACATTTGTCCCCATCCCAGCTGTAATTATCATTCCTACTTCATAAACCACTGTCTTGTCATAAAAGTCTGTTATGATTAACTATATGCTGTACAGAATGGATGTAATAATAGGACTTAGCAAGCAAAATATAAACGGCACGCTTTTAATCTCTTCCTCAAGAATGTCATTTAATTTCAAGTACTGAACCTCCCACAACTTTAGCCGTGAGGTTCTTGGGTAGTAGTTGCTTTTTTTAGCCAACTAAATTTACCAAGCTATCCCCATAGTTCCTATGGTTCATATGTTTATATATTTATATGTTTAAGCACTTTCTTCCAATATTCTTAATCCCTCTTTTAGTATGTTTTTTGCTGCATTTACATCTCTATTATGCACAACTCCACATACCGAACAAGTCCATTCTCTTAGGCTTAAGTCTTTTACTTCTTTATTCTTATATCCACAACAGTTACATATTTGACTGCTTGCAAAAAATTTATCCACTCTTACTATTGTTTTTCCATACCACTTCGCTTTATATTGCAGTATTCTACTAAATTCACTCCATGATACGTCTACAATATTTCTTGCTAATTTATGATTTCTTATCATATTTTTTACTTGCAAATCTTCCATACAAATAATATCATATTTTCTTATTAGCTCTGTTGATAATTTCTGCAAAAAGTCTTTTCTTTGATTTGTTACTTTTTCATAGCATTTCGCCACTTTTATTCTAGCCTTATTTCTATTTGAACTGCCCTTTGGTTTTCGTGACAGTTCTCTTTGACATAAAGCTAATTTTTTCAAAGATTTCTGTAAATATTTTGGATTTTCTATTAAGGTCTCATCACTGGTAATTGCAAAGTCCTTTATGCCTAAATCTATTCCAACATTTTTATTTGTACATTCTAGCTTTTTTACTTCCATATCTGTACAGCATAGAGATATATAGTATTTTCCACTAGGTGCTTGTGT